>ERZ1034897.47-NODE-47-length-67549-cov-22.220271_pt1 | contig 67549 bp, 67 predicted proteins | sample MGYA00520629_ERZ1034897 | MGnify/ENA primary metagenome ERZ1034897 (study PRJEB33766, sample SAMN09781789) | gut metagenome | biome: gut microbiome | host: Homo sapiens | place: Madagascar | study: EMG produced TPA metagenomics assembly of the PRJNA485056 data set...
AGAAATTAGATATCTTTCAGCAATATAATTATTGTATGATTTGTCTTATATCCCCATTGCTAAAGCGAGGGGCTTTACGGCGACAATTGGTAAAAATGGAGAAATTTAAAGAGAAGGTTATTTTGACAACCTTCTCTTTTTCTTGCTTATTCAATTCCTGTAACGTTATAGTCTTTTGCTTCTACTGCATTTTTCAAAACATCATTACTAACTTCTTTGCTCATCGTAACAATTGCAGTACCAGCTTCATGAGAAACTTCTGCACTTTCTACGCCATCAATTGCTTCAAGCGCCTTTTTGACAGATGCCTCACAATGTGAGCACATCATTCCTTCAATCTTCATCGTTTTTTTCATTTCTTTTTCTCCTTCACTTTCTTGTTTTGCTTTATGTCTAATTGGACGATCTTTTTTAGAATCATGAATATTTAACATATTTAATCGCAACGCATTCATACATACTGTAAATGATGACAATGACATTGCCGCTGCACCCCACATCGGATTCATTTGAATGGAAGGATACAAGCCCGCAGCCATCGGAATCAATAATGCATTATATGCAAATGCCCAGAACAGATTTTCATGAATATTCCGCAATGTTCCTTTGGATAATCGTATCATAGAAACAACATCACTCAGCTTAGAATTCATTAAGACAATATCTGCAGAATCAATGGCTACGTCTGTTCCCGCACCAATCGCAACACCAATATCTGCACGCACCAAAGCAGGTGCATCATTGATACCATCACCAACCATTGCGACTTTGCCACGTTTTTTCAATTTCTGAATCACAGCTTCTTTTTGAGAAGGTAATACAGATGCATATACTTTATGTACGCCTGCCTGATGCGCAATGGCATTTGCAGTTGCTTCATTGTCGCCTGTAATCATTACAACTTCAATTCCCATATTTTCCAGTTGTTGAATTGCTTCTCGACTATCTTTTTTAATCGGATCTGCAACGGTAATCATTCCAAGATACACATCATCTTCCATAAAGAATAATGGAGTCTTTCCTTCTTGTGTTACTTGATTATACACAGAAGAAACGTCTTTCAAACTGGTTTTTGTTTCCATATACTTCTTTGATCCACCAACAATACACTTTCCATGCATCATTGCCTGTACACCATTTCCTTGTAACGCTTTGAAATCCGTTGTCTCTTCTATCTGTACAGCATGCTCTTTTCCATACGTATTGATTGCCTTGGCAAGTGGGTGTTCCGATTTATTCTCTAAGGAACAAGCCACTTTCAGCAGTTCATCATAATATTCATTTTCAGCAGGCAGAATATCTTTCACAACAGGTTTTCCTTCTGTAATCGTTCCTGTTTTATCCAATGCAACGATTTGAATGTGTCCTGCATTTTCTAATGCTTCACTTGTTTTAAACAAAATGCCATTCTTTGCTCCTGCACCATTGCCAACCATAATGGCAACAGGTGTTGCTAAACCTAAAGCACATGGGCAAGAAATTACAAGAACTGAGATTGCTCTTTCCAAAGCATACGATAAATCTCTTCCCGCAAGCAGCCATCCAATCATGACTACAATCGAAATAACAATGACACATGGAACAAATATCCCAGATACTTTATCAGCAATACGCGCAATCGGTGCCTTTGTACTAGAAGCATCAGAAACCATCTGAATGATTTCTGAAAAAGTTGTATCTTTTCCAACCTTTGTTGCTTTCGCTCTGAAATAGCCAGACTGATTCATTGTTGCCGCAGATACATGATCTCCTTCACTTTTATCTGCAGGAATAGATTCTCCCGTCAATGAAGATTCATCAACTGCACTATTTCCAGAAAGCACAATACCATCTACAGGAATTGCTTCTGCAGGTTTCACCACAAAGATATCTCCCACCTGAACTTCCGCAATATCTACTTCAACAATTTCCCCATTTCTTTCAATATTTGCTTTTTTTGGTGCAAGTTTCATCAATGACTTCAATGCATCTGTTGTCTTTCCTTTTGAAATAGATTCTAATGTTTTCCCTACTGTAATCAATGCCGGAATCATTGCGGCAGATTCAAAATACAATTCATTATGATATAGTGGCATCAGATCCATATTCGCTGCACCATTTGTAATCATGCATGTTAATTGATACAGAACATACAAAGACCATGCAAACGAAACAGAACTGCCAAGTGCAACCAATGTATCCATATTTGGAGAACCATGCACCAGACTCTTAAATCCAGAAATAAAGAATGCACGATTGATATACATCACCACAAGGCAAATCAGCATCTGTGTCAACGCCAAACCTAAGTGATTATGATTTAAAAAAGCAGGTACTGGCCAAGAAAGCATATTATGTCCCATCGTGATATACATCAAAATCATCAGCCAGATAACAGAATGCAGTAATCTTTTCTTTAGCTTTGGTGTTTCATGATCCACAAGTGCTTCTTCTAAATCATTAGAAGAATGCTTCTCTTCTCCTTGCACATGTGCACCATAGCCAGCTTTTTCAACTGCTTGAATCACTTCGCCTGGATCAGCATTTCCTTCCACACGCATTGAATTTGTTAAAAGAGAAACTGAAACCGAATCTACATCTTTTAATTCCCCAACGGCTTTTTCCACATGTGCCTGACAGGCAGCACATGTCATCCCCGTAACAATATATTGCTTCATATATACATCACCTACTTCATTAACCTCTGTAAAAGCTCACACAACTCATCGATTGTTTCATCATTTCCATTTTGAATATCATGTTTTACACAATTCTTGATATGACAGGATAACAAAACTTTACTAAAACTATTCAACGCAGAAGTTGCCGCAGCTACCTGCATTAAAATATCTGGACAATATGCATCTTCTTCTACCATTTTTTCAATTCCACGAATCTGCCCCTCCACTTTTTTTAATCGTGTCACAAGTTTTTTTCTTTCTTCTTCACTTCTTTTTTTATGTCTTCCACTACAGTGTGGACAAGTCATTTCTTCACTCATATGTTTACCTCACGCATTCGTTATATACCCCTAGGGGGTATATGTCAACTGACATGCTTTTCTTTATAAAATTTTTTCACTATACTTATGAAAATGGAGGTTTTATCTATGGAAAACATTTTTCATCGCGTTAGTATTCGTAAATTTTCAAATCAGCCAGTTGAAAAAGAAAAGATTGAACAGATTTTACGTGCTGCCATGCAGGCACCAAGTGCATGCAATCAACAGCCATGGGAATTCTATGTTGTTGAAGATAAAGAAATGATTCATGCATTATCTCAGGCAACACCATACAGTGCTTTTGCTTTCAATGCACCAGTCATCATTGTTCCTGTCTATCGAGAAGAGAATCTTCCTGCACCAATGTTTGCACAAATTGATTTATCCATCGCCTGTGAAAATATGTGGCTAGAAACAGATGCTTTACAATTAGGTGGTACATGGATTGGTATTGCACCTTTAAAAGATCGTATGGAAGCAGTCGCAGAAATTTTAGATCTTCCTGACAATCTAAAAGTATTCAGCTTATTTGCACTAGGTTATCCAGCCGAAGAAAAACTGCAACAAGATCGTTTTGATGCAGCTAGAATTCACTATATGAAAAGATGATGCAGATCTGCACCATCTTTTTCAAAATGCATTTAATAAAATGATATATACTGCAGTGCCTGATATGACACTCAAAATCTGATTTTTCTGATAATAGTGAAATACCGCAGTGAATATAGATGCACTGATCAATGCTAAAGAATCATGAAAATCCGAGGTTGTTAAACTTCTCAAACTATATACAACCAAAATAACCATTAAAGAAGCTGGCAAAAGAGCACTGAGTCTTTTGATAATCTTTGGCATTTCTTTTTTTCCAAATGCAATCCATGGCAAACTTCTTTCAAAGAAAACAATGCATGCACAAATGACAATGAGAATGAATGCTTCTGTATGATTCATACATTCACCTCCTGCTTCTTAGCAAAGAGCATCAATAATCCACTTGTTACAAGCAAAGAAGGGAATAAGAATGCATCACTCCCTAATGTAACCAAAAAGAAAACAGAACAGATACCACCAATCAAAGCTGGCTGATGATTCGATGCATTTCGATATTGATCCACAACAATTGTGATAAATAAAGCCGTTAAAGCATAATCGATTCCCGTAACACTAGAAGGAATCAAACTCCCCGCAAGACCTCCTGAAACAGATCCTGCAATCCAGCTCAATTGTGAAAATAACTGAATATAAAACTGAATATTTTCTTTCTTCATATCTTCTGGATATTCCGTGATGGAATTTAATAATGCATATGTTTCATCTGTCAATGTATGAATCATATAGGGCAGTTTTTTCCCTGTTTTCTTGAAATCTTCCACATAAGTTAATCCATAGAAGATTTGCCTTGCTGACATAAAAACACATGTTAATATCACGGTAACAAACGCTGCACCACTTGAAAAAAATGATGCAAGTACCATTTGAAATGTGCCTGTATAAATAAACGTTGAACAAAGCATGGACCAAACCCATCCAAAGCCACCTTGTGCCATGACAAGACCATATGCACAAGATACAAAGAAATAGCTCACCATAATAGGAGATGTTTTTACGAATGCAAATTTCACTTCTTTTTTCATAATGGAAATATTATATGTTTTTTTATTCTGTTCGAAACAAACTTTCATATATTTTTTCATAATTTTCATTCTATAATTAATGCATGACAAAAATAAACGTAGCTACATCTACAAAGCTAGATGAAATCTGTAATTTACTAGAAAACAACGAAGAAGTTACATACAAATATGTATGTAATATTTCCAACTGTGAAATCACGTACGAAGTAGAAGACCATGGCGATCATGGTGATCTTCTTCGCTACACAAAAAATCTGATTCGTTCTTTACCTTTTGGCAAAGTCATTATGATTCGTGTTCTATATGACGGTCAGGTATTTGATGGGGGAAAAATTCATCTGCCTGGGGAAAAAGAATATGAAGCATTTCATGCACATGTTTCCTATCGAAGATGAACATTACCGTTCATCTTTTTCTTATGCAGTTCTTTTTATTATGCTAAAATTCTACTCATGAATAAAAAATCAATGAATCGATGGATCATCTATGGAATCGGCATGATCACACTAGCATTAGGTCTAACACTTAATACAAAAAGTAATCTAGGTGTTTCTCCAATTATTTCAATTGCGTATTTATTTTCAGAAATCACAAAAATTTCTTTTGGGGATGTCACCTTGCTTTACTACTGCATCTTTGTCGTTTGTAAATTCTTGTTAGATCACAACTGGAAAGATTTTCTACAGGTTCCTTTCAGCATTGTATTCACGCGATTCTTAAATCTATTTTCTTCTATGTTTCCATTTCAATGTCAAACATTGCCCTCACAGTTATTTGTCTTGTTTCTCGCAATCATCTGTACTGGAATTGGAGCTGCATTAACGGTAAATATGGATATTGTACCAAATCCTGGAGATGGTATTGTAAACGCAATTGCCAAAAAGATCGGTAAAGATATGGGCACCACAAAAAATATTGTCGATTTTTGCTGTGTAGGTATTACTTTACTGATTGGTTTCCTGACAAATCGACTGTTCTACGGTATCGGAATTGGAACGATTCTGGCGATGATCTTTGTTGGAAGAGTTATCCATCTCTTTAATCAAATGTGTAAAAAACCAATCGCAGCACTGACAGATACAAAAGAATGAGCAATTATCGCTCATTCTTTTTCTTATGCATTCAATTCTTTTAATAATGTATTTTTCAATAACAGATACGCAACGATCGCAGTAAAGATATCTGATGCTGCCTGTGCATAGATAACACCTGTATATCCAAGCAATGCATGTAAGATAAAGATTAGAATTGCATAGAATATACCTTGTCTGCCTGCACTTAGGATCAATGCCTGTGCCGGTTTTCCACAGGACTGGAATACACATGTCGTTACCATCACAAATCCAATAAATGGCATGCCAAGCAGTACTGCACGCAACATTGGTGCACCAGCTGCAATCATTACCGCATCATTCATAAAAATAGAAATCATAAATGGTGCAAAGATAGATAACACAATAGATAAAGTCACAGAAATTCCAATAATCAATTGATACGCATATTTCATGCACTCTTTCATTCTCTTCTGTAATTTTGCACCATACAAATATCCATATAATGGCTGTCCGCCAAAAGCAAAACCAACCATGATCATCACAACAATCATTGTAATCTTAGATACGATACCAAATGATGCAATCTTGTCATTTCCATATGGCAGCAAAAAGTTATTTAACAACATCACACCAATACTTTGCATCACATTTGTTATGGAACTAGGAATTCCAATTGAAAGGATCTGTTTCACTTCACCTGCATGAATATAAAAACCACTGAGTTTCATACTTAACCATTGACTCTTTTTACAAATAAAATAGATATAAAAGATATCTGCACAGATATTCCCAATAACGGTTGCAATTGCTGCACCACCAGCACCCATATGTAAACCAAAAATAAACACAGGATCCAGGATCATATTCACAATGGAGCCCGTCACAGAACCAATCATGGCAGCAGTTGCATGCCCTTCTGTACGCAACAGATTTGTTGGTGCTAAAGCTAAGATTACAAATGGAGAACCTAAAGCAATCCAGAAATAATAGCTGCTGGCATGTGCAAATGTCTCTGTACTTGCTCCAAGCAGTGTTAAGATTGGCATCTTAAATACAAGCAGCAATATTGCAATCATCACTCCAAATATAAAGCATCCATCCAGACAAAACACAGACAATCTCTTTCCATCTTCATTTTTCTTCATTCCAAACAATCTTGAAATGACACTTGCTCCACCAAGACCAAAAATATCTCCCATCGCAATCAATAATGTGAAGACTGGTCCACATAGCGTAACTCCCGCAACTAAATTTGTATCTCCTGTTTTTGCCACAAAAAACATATCTACCATGTTGTAAACAAGTGTTAAAACACCAGAGAAAACAACAGGCAATGCTAATTTCATATATGCTTTCTGGATTGGCATTTTTTCAAATAATTCATTTTCCATATTTCACCTCGTTCCAAGATTTTATCATTTGATTTATAATTTTAATGTGTCATGTGTCACATTCTATGAAAAAAATTGATAACATTTCAAAAATCAGAAAATATCTTGAACAATACAAATTAAATGCATTATTAAAAAACTATCCATTAGATTTGTATCATTTTCAAGCACACGAAATATTAAATGAGAAACTGAACCCCAGAAATTTTCTATTATTTTTAGTCTCTGGTTCTACTTCCATTTCAACAATACGTATCGATGGTTCTGTTTCTCAGATTTCTAAAACAGAACCACTCGTATGTTTCGGAGATATTGAATTCACGCAAAGCACAACAAAGCAGTATCTCATCGAAACACTTACACCTTGTTATATGCTAAGTATTGATTTATCCACTACACGCAATCAAATCAAAAAAGATCCAGATCTTCTTTTCTTTCTTCTGCAAAGCGTTTCAGAAAAAACAACATTCATTGCCAATTCAAGATTTGAAACAACAGACATTCGTTCTAAAGTGCTATATTATTTAGAATACGAAGCAAAAGATAATATGATCTGTGGCGTTGAACAATGTGCAAATCATATCAATGCCTCCAGAAGGCAGCTACAGAGAATTCTCAAAGAACTTGTTGGTGAAGGCATTATAGTAAAGGTCAAAAAAGGTATTTATGTCAAACAATCATGCATTTAAAATTATGAGTTTAAATTTATTAACAAGTGGAGCACGTTTACCTGGAAATCCTCCCTTCAGCATCCGTATCCATGCAATTCAATCTATGCTGCAAGAATATGATCCAGATATTATTGGCGTACAGGAATTAACCGCAGGCATGTTTCCATATATGTCAAATATCTTAGAACGCTATGAAATCTTTGGTGATTCCAGACATTCTCTTGTCAGTAATGAATATTCTTCCATTCTTTTCAAAAAAAATAGATATACATTTCTTGATGGCAAAACTTTATGGCTTTCTAGAGAAGAAGAAAAGAAGGGATCAAAATATCCCCTCTCTCAATTTCCACGTATTGTTACATATGTATATTTAAAAGACAACAAGACAAATCAGACATTGACTGTATTTAATACCCATCTTGATGCCAACTTTCCATTTGTTCGCACCCAACAGTCTAAAGTACTTTCTAAAATCATCCTGAAATATCAGAAAGGTGACTATACGCTTCTTTGTGGAGATTTTAACTGTACAAGACTCTCTGCAGCTTTTCTATTATTAAATCGAACACATCTCAGAGATTTAATTGATGATTCATTCGGTTCTACATTACGCGGTGATATAGGTTCCATGCGTTATCACCATCTTCCGATTGATCACATCCTTGTTTCAGACAACCTGTCTATTCAAACTGTTGTAAAAATCACATATCCATATGATTCTGTATATCCAACAGACCATTTTCCAGTCATTGCACAAATGACTCATGAAGGATCATAGGCATATCCTTTTCCATAAAAGGAAAGAATATTCTTAGGAAAAGATGGATCATCTTCAATCTTTTCCCTTAAATGACGAACATGTACGCATATAATTGGCTTACATTCATACGGAACTTCTTTCCATATATAAGCATACAATTCTTCAGCAGATAAAATTCGATTTGGATGATTCATCAGATATTCTAATATTTCATATTCTTTTGTGGTGAGATGATATGTTTTATCATTCCTTACCACATTTCTTTTATCTTTATCTAACATGAAATTCATACAATTACCTAGGAACGAATGATCTTGTAGTACGTATGGGATGTCAATTTATATACAATACCATAGAACACACCAATCATCACAAATGTGATACATGTAACAATCTTAATGAGTGTCATATCTGTAATTGTAAATAACACCATCAGTTTCGAAATCATTGGATACGCACAAATCAAATGCAAACCAGCTAATGCTAACGGCATAAAGAAGACAAGTAAAATCTGTGCGTTAATCGTCTTTTTAATTTGTGTATCTTCCATGCCAACTTTGCGTAATACTCTGAAACGCTCAGCATCTTCCAAACCTTCTACGATCTGCTTATAGTAGATAATCAAAACTGCAGATGCCAAGAAAACAATCGATAACAATCCACCTAATACAATGATACCGCCAAACAACGTATAATACGCTTCTAATGCCGCCTGTTTTGTCTCTACAGAATACATGTAGCTAAAATCCAATGTATTCGCCATTTCAGAGTTTTTCATTAGAAAACCAATTTTTTGAATCAATGCATCCCTATCTATCGTATATCCATCTTCTACATTCGCAAAATAAGATAATGTATCTTGTGTCCCTTCTTGATATGTCAACATACCCAAATCTTTTACCACAAGTGTTACAGATGTACCCGTAATCGTATTGGCATCTGGAAGCAGTGATTCTTTTACGATTTCCTTCACTTTCAATGGTTGATTCTGATCCAGCTGAAATGTTTGATAATCTACATTGGATTTGGATACAAGCAGACATTCATCATCATTCAATGATTCATTCTGTTTTGTCAATTGATTGTATGTATCTAAATCAATAACTGTAAATCGATCCATAGTGAAAGTATTACTGGAAGCATATCCTTTCTTTGTGAAGCTTCCATAGAGCGTTTCTCTATAATGCACGTAATTTCCATCTACCATATGTGCATTATTTTCTTGCACAAACTGTTGAAAAAGATCACGTAATTGTTCAACATCTTTATTTGTGCCTACTTCCAGCAAAACATCTTTTGGATATCCACGATTCACAGAATCCTGTATACCTGTATAGGCAGAAAAGGAAACAGACGCAACAACCATAACCATTGTAATCAAGATACAAATAGAAGCTAAGCCTGCACCATTTCTTTTCATACGGAAACGCATTGTTCCTACGAATACAAAATGATTTGGATTATAGTAATAGTTTTTATTTTTTTCCAGCACTTTGCATAAGGCAACAGAACCAACCGTAAACAAGACATACGTAGCAACAACCACAAGAAGAACTGCGATAAAAAATGTCTGTAATGCTTTTATTGGTGATTCAATCGTTACTGCCATATAGTAGGCAACACCTAAGATAACAACGCCAATCAAAGCAAATATCATATTCGATTTCGGTGCTTTTTCACCATAGGAAGTACTGTGCATCAAATGTAAAGCACTCTTTGCCCGAATACGAATTGCACTGTATACAAACAAAATCGTATAAATACCAGCAAACCATACTGCTACGTTAGTAATCAAATCAAAGTTAAAATAGAAACCCGTACTCACTTTTGCATGACACAAAGTAAACAATACAAGTTCAACAAGCTTGCTAAGTACAATACCAAGAAGCAAACCACCTGCAATGACGCTGCACATGACAAGCAAGCTTTCAATCAAAACAAGACGAATGATATTTCCACGATTCATTCCAAGAATGGCATACAGTCCCAGTTCTTTTTCTCTTATTTTGACAAGAAAAGAATTTGCATAAAACAAGAAAAATGCTGAAAATACAGAGACAACAATCATACCAAAGCCAAACATTGTCTGCATTGCTGCTCCACCAGTCATACTTGAAACAATTGTTGAAACATTCAGGAAATTCATGATATATGTCATTGAACACATCAAAATTCCAGCCAGAATATATGGAAAATAATACTGCTTATTCTTTTGAATACTCAAACAAGCAAGACGAGGATAAAAGAATCTCATATGCTTACTCTCCTGCCTGTATACGTGTCAATGTAAGAGAGATACTCTCATACATTTCCTGTTCACTCTTATCTCCACGATAGATTTGATGAAATACTGTACCATCCTTAATAAACAATACTCTTTTTGCGTGAGACGCAGCAGATGTAGAATGCGTAACCATTAAGATTGTCTGTCCCATACGATTGATTGCTTCAAACTGTTCCAGCATTTCACTTGAACTTTTTGAATCCAATGCACCTGTTGGTTCATCTGCAAGCAGGATATCTGGATGTGTAATCAAAGCACGTGCAACGGCAACTCTTTGTTTCTGACCACCAGATACTTCATATGGGAATTTGTCTAAGATATCTGTAATGTGTAATTGTTTTGCGATTGGTTCTAAAAGAGCATCGTATTCTTTGTGATTTTTCCCACTCAATACAAGAGGAAGATAAATATTATCTCTCAACGAAAATGTATCTAATAAATTAAAATCCTGGAATACAAAGCCTAAATGTTTTCTTCTAAAATTCGCAGCTTCTTTTTCATTCATTTGACTAAGATCTTTTCCATTCAAAAGAATCTGACCTTCACTTGCTTTATCCAATGTTGCAAGTAAATTCAACAGTGTTGTCTTACCAGCACCGGATTCTCCCATGATTGCGACATATTCTCCATGATCCACAGAGAAATTTACATTATTTAATGCAATGACTTTATTTCCACCAAAGCGTGATGTATATACTTTCTTAACACTTTTTACTTCTAATAAACGCATGTTTATTGTCCTCCTTTTTACACACTCTAGTTTAGAAAGAAAAGAATCTGTATTCTATCGATTCTTCTTACAGATTCTTTATTACTTCTTACAGTTTTGTAAGAATTCAATTTTCACGCATGTCCCTTGATCCACAACAGATTGAACACTGATCTTGTGATTCAAAGCATCACATGTTCTTTTACACAAATACAAACCAATACCTGTTGCTCTTTGATTTTCTCTGCCATTGTAGCCTGTATAACCATTTTCAAAGATTCTAGGAAGATCTTCCTGCTTGATACCCATTCCTGTATCTTCAATACAGATACCATCATCTACTCCATAAATTGAAATACTGCCTGTATTTGTATATTTGATTGCATTTGTTAAAACCTGTTCAAATACAAAAGAAATCCATTTTTCATCCGTTACAACTCTCATATGTAATGGTTGTAAATCCAATGTCAGTTTTTTTGCGATAAATTCACTCGATAATCGACGAATCACTTTTTTCATGATCGTATCAATATCATATTCTTTAAATACGTAGTCTGTACTTGTGGAATCTAAACGAAGATACGTCAGTACCATATCTACATACTGCTCAATACGAAATAGATCTCTTTCGATACTGTGAGAAAATGGAGTATCTTCATTCTGCAGCTGCAGCTTCATAGAAGCAATTGGTGTTTTGATCTGATGTACCCAGACCGTATAATAGTCCATCATCTGTTGATGCTGTTCACTTGAAAGTGACATTTGTTTTCTATGCGAAGCAATCAGCATTTGAATGATTCGATATTGTTCCTCTTCAATCTTTGTCACAAAGGAAGGATACTCTACTACACTTGCGATATCTGCATCATTGATTTTTGTTAACTGTTCATATGTTTTCTTCATTCGAAAAAAGCGAAACATTCCAAAAACCAGTAAAATCACTAGACTTAACACATCTACATATACAATGCAGTTCATTGGTATCTGATACAAACGATAACAAATCATCTGTAAAACAAAGATACAAATAAATACCACAATCAAAGATAGATTCTGTTTTACATATTGCATCAATAATTTCATACAATCATATACCCAACTTTAAACTTTGTTTCAATGACATGATCCATTCCCGCATTTTCCAACTTCTTACGTAAACGATTCACATTGACACTCAATGTATTTTCATCCACAAAACTATCCGTCTGCCATAAAGCATTCATTAGTTTTTCTCTAGAAACGACTTTCCCTTTATTCTTCACTAAACAAATAAGAATCAGATATTCATTCTTGCTTAACGCAATCTGTTGCGATTGATACATCACAACCTGCTTATCTGTATCAATTAATGCTCCATGAAATTCCAGCACTGTATTCTCATTTGAAAAATCATACGTTCTACGTAATAATGCATGGATTTTCGCAAGCAATACATCAATATCAAATGGCTTACAGACAAAATCATCTCCACCCATATTCATCGCCATCAACATATTCATTCTCTCTGTTGCGGATGAAATAAAGATAATTGGTGTTTTAGATATTTTACGAATTTCACTGCACCAATAAAATCCATCATAAAAAGGTAATGTGATATCCAACAATACAAGATGAGGATGAAAGGATACAAATGTATGCAATACATCTTTAAAGTCTTTCACACACTGCACTTCAAATCCCCAGGATTGACATCTTGTCTGTATCCCTTCCGCAATTCCCTGATCATCTTCTATAATTAATATTTTGTACATAACATTACCTTGTTTTACTTATTTTAACACTTGTGACAAGCTTCAAAATCTTAACTTTTTTGAATATACGCTAGAATTTCATTCACGCCCGCATATACTTTTGTTTCCACATCACTCACCACAACAAGTGTAGGTGCCTGCATTACATCAAATTCCTTCACAAGGTTTGGATTATTTTCACCATCTACCAGTAAATAAGGAATCTTTTTCTCATGCATCAGCTTCTGAATCATCTTACAATTCGCACATGTTTTCGTAGTAAACAAAAGATTATTTTCATTTACAACAGGAATGGAAGAAACAGTTTTCTTTTTCACAGGTGTTACTTTCTTCTTTTGTGAAAAACCACCTTCCACTTCATAGACAGTACGATCCTTAAATTCCTGATTCTTTCCAGCATTCCAGTTTTTCACAGGACGATAATATCCCGTAATTCTAGAATAAACTTCCGTTTCACCGCCACACTTTGGACACTTCCACACTTCACCATTCAAATAGCCATCTTTCTTACAGATACTGTATGTAGGCGAAAGTGTGTAGTAAGGCAATTTATAGTTTTCCGCAATCTTTCTTACAAGTGCAGAAGCACTCTTCCAGCTAGACAATCTTTCCCCTAAGAATGCATGGAATACTGTTCCAGATGTATACAATGTCTGTAAATCATCCTGGATATCCAAAGCTGTAAATACATCTTCTGTGAAATTGACTGGTAAATGAGAACTGTTTGTATAGTATGGTGTTCCACTTTGGTTCGCCGTAATCATTTCTGGATATTTTTCTTTATCATGTTTTGCAAGACGGTACGCAGTACTTTCTGCTGGTGTTGCTTCTAGATTGTAAAGATCACCATATTCCACCTGATAGTCTTTCAGTCTTTCACGCATATGATTTAAAACATCTTTCGCAAAACTCTGTGAAGCTTCACTGGAAAGATCTTCCTGGATCCAGTTTGCATTCAGACACGCTTCATTCATTCCAACAATACCAATAGTTGAAAAATGATGTGCAAATGTACCAAGATATTTCTTTGTATATGGATACAAACCATTGTCCAATAATTTCGTAATGACTGTACGTTTTGTCTTTAATGAACGCGCACTGATATCCATCATTGCATCCAGTCTTGTATAGAATTCATCAGCATTCTTTGATAAATATGCAATACGAGGAAGATTGATTGTTACCACGCCAATAGAACCTGTAGATTCTCCACTTCCAAAATATCCACCACTCTTTTTACGCAATTCTCTAAGATCCAGCCTCAATCTGCAGCACATAGATCGAATATCACTTGGCTTCATATCGGAATTTACATAGTTAGAGAAATAAGGTGTTCCATACTTCGCAGTCATTTCAAACAACAATTCATTATTTTCTGTATCTGACCAGTCAAAATCCTTTGTGATGGAATATGTAGGAATTGGATACTGAAAGCCTCTGCCTTCATAGTCTCCTTCAATCATGACTTCAATGAATGCCTTATTGATCATATCCATTTCTTTTTTACATTCACCATAGGTAAAATCTTGATTCTTTCCACCAATGATTGCAGGCAGATCCTTTAAATCTTCTGGTACTGTCCAGTCTAGCGTAATATTTGTGAATGGTGCCTGTGTACCCCAGCGACTTGGTGTATTCACACCATATACAAAAGTCTGGATTGCCTGTTTTACCTGCTTGTAAGATAAATGATCTACTTTTACAAAAGGAGCCAGATACGTATCAAAGGAAGAAAATGCCTGTGCACCAGCCCATTCATTCTGCATGATACCTAAGAAATTAACCATCTGATCACACAAAGTATCTAAGTGTTTCGCAGGCCCACGTGTAATCTTGCCTTCCACCCCGCCAACACCTTCTAATAACAATTGCTTTAATGACCATCCAGCACAATAGCCACTCAACATGTTCAAATCATGAATATGAATATCTCCATTGCGATGTGCATTCGCAATTTCTTCATCGTATGCTTCGGACAGCCAGTAATTGGCTGTGATTGCGCCAGAGTTTGATAAAATCAAACCACCAATGGAATATGTTACGGTACTGTTTTCCTTCACTCTCCAATCCAAAGCATTCAAATAACTATTTACCAGTGATTTATAGTCTAAAGTTGTTGCGGAAATATTTCTCACATTTTCTCTTTGCTTGCGATATAAAATATATGCTTTTGATACATCCGCATATCCCGCTTCACTCAATACCTTTTCAACACTGTCTTGAATATCTTCAACATCGATCATTTCATCTTTGATCTTTGCTTCAAAATCACTTGTTACTCTTAATGCAATCAAATCAATCACATCATCTGTATAATTCTTTTTACATCCAATAAATGCTTTTTTGATTGCATTCGAAATCTTCTGAATATTAAATGGAACTGTACTTCCATCACGTTTAATAACTCGATACATAGACTAATCCTCTTTTATGCCCCTAACTTCAGCATTTGGAACATATTGCTTCACTGCTTCTAGTATTTCTAACATTTCCTGCTTATTGTAGGAATGAAAACCTTCCTGGATGCAATTTGGTGAATCCTGAAACTGTTGCAGATACCAGGCATCCACACCTTTCAGCCACTTTGCCATTGCAATCAGATCTTCTTTTGTATGCAATTCACGAACGATCGTTGTACGAAATTCATATGGAATTCCACATGCACGAATAAAGGAAATACATGCATCAATACTTTCCACAGGAAAGTTCTCTGTCTCACTTCCAACTGTCAATGCATATTTACCTTTTGTATTCTTCACATCCATTGCGATGTAATCCACAAGCTTTACATCAACAATTTCTTTCAAACGATTCAAATAATTTCCCGTCACATCCAGCTTGATCTTGTATCCTCTTTTTTTGATTTCTTTCAAGAATGGAGTCAGCTTTTCCTGCATTAACGGTTCTCCACCACTGATACAGACACCATCCAGGATATTTTTACGCTTGTCTAGAAACTGGAATATTTCATCAGCATCTAAAAACTGATAGTTTTCAGGAATATACACAAGATCACGATTATGACAAAATGGACATTTATAGCTGCATCCACTTGTAAAAATCGTACAGGCAACTTTTCCTGGATAATCCAGTAAAGTTGTCTTCAGTAAACCACCAATTTTCAAACTCGACAGATCTTCACTTTCTTTCAGTACATTTCTTGCATTGTCTGTTACAACAGACATCATTTCATTAAATGCATCAAAATCCACATCTTTTCCAACAATTTTTCGACATTCATTTCGATATTGATAAATTGCATTCATCACTACATTTGCTTCTTTTGTTGTATATAAACGCTTGCTTCTACGATCATGTTCATCGTTTCTTGCCATCACATATCCCTGATCAATCAAACGATTGATTGATTTTGTGGTTGTTCCTTTATCCACTTCACAAACACGTGTTACGTCCTGCATCGTACATCCTTCATTTTCATTAATAAATGTTAAAAAGATGATCTGCCCTGAACCGATGTCATATTTCGCTAAAACATGATCAAAATATTTCATAATATTTCGATATAAAATAGATAGATTCAACAAGAAATTTTCATTTGTTTCCATATGTTCACTCTTCAATTGGTTGGATTTCCAACTTCTATCAATAATTCTATCGAACCTATAACAAGTGTCAAATACAATACTAGAAAAACTCTCCTTTCTGTTTTCTATTGTATCCAGGAACCCTTTTTACACTGTCCGTTATTACGGATAGTAATACCTTTTGTGAAATTTGTGAAAAATTTTGGGTATCTCACTTGATTTTACTTTTTTTCTCATGTATAACCTATACAACAAAGAAAGGAGGATATCAAAAATGAGTCATCGTATTGAGTATTTGACGATCGATGGCGGCACAGTTATTGAATTTACAGATGATAAAGGTTATGCACGCTTAGCTAACGAAGCTGACATGGGTTACATCGTTATTACAAATTACAGCCGTTATTGATAGAAACAATGAAGATCATTGTTCTTCTTCAATCGATCAAACAAAACAATTCCAAAAGTGGAATTTTATACAATGCATCTAAGATTAGATGCATTTTTCTTTTCTATCCATTAGAATATTCCTTGGAGAAAAATAACATGAAAAAATACACAAATACATACCAGCCAGAAAATGATGCACAGTTAGATGCATTATTAAACAAAAGAAAAGCCCCGCTTTCACAAGAAGGGCTCAATAAAGTTCTACAGGATCTAACTTTATTTATGAGTGGTGATGTCATCTTCTTTGCGGCAATCTATCCAAAAAAAGATGAAGAATTACTTGCCTGTTCCGAAATTGAAAAAGCCGACATGATGGAAGGCAGCGACGGTGAAAGATACTTTCCAGTATTTTCTTCCGTTGCATTACTCAACAAATTTAAGCCTAAGTTAAACAAAGGTGAAATGATTTACGTATTCACAAAGAAAGAACTCCTTACGTTCTTAGATCTAAACAAAAAACTCGCAGCTGCCGTTGTAAATCCTATGGTAGATGATTTACTCTTACATAGACTTCTATTGCAAAATCTTATAACCGTACAAGAAGATCAAACAAAATTCTCATGATAAAAGCATAAAAGGGAGCAATGTGCTCCCCTTTTCATTATAGTTTTTCAAAAATTGCGATTGCCTGTTCCACAGAATCAACAATGTAGTCTGCATGCTGCTTGACACGTTCATCACAACGATGGAATGTAAAAGCAACATCCACAGCATCTAAAGAAGGAATATCATTAAAAGAGTCTCCAATTCCCGCAATCATATCTGCCTTGAAAATCTTCTTTGCCTGCTTGATGCCACTGCCTTTAGATACACCATGATGCACTGCATCTAACCAGTTCACATTCTGGTATGCATCCATTTCCTCAGGAAACTTCTTATTGATTTCATATGTTAAAGTTTCAGCCATTTCTAATGTTGGTGTCCATATAGAAATCGCAGTCACATGTTTCCCATTGAGATCTTCAAGATGATCTAGAACAACTTGTGAATCGTAACCTGCTCTTCTTTCAAACAGTGTAAATACACGACCATCTGCATGAATATAGAGGATACCTCTTCCATCGCAAAGTTCCTGTATTTTACCAACTTGTTCTGTAGTAATCGTATCTTCCTGCAATACCTTTAACAAACCATTTTCTTTCTTGGAAATAATTCCACCCGTAGAAGCGATAATAAAATCACATTCAGGACCGCCAATGTCATCACCTTCAAACCCATATAGTGGTCTACCAGTACACAAACCAAATAAATTGCCATTTTCCTGAAATTTCTTGATAGCTCTTAAATCTTCCTGTTTAAAATAGCCACCAATCTTTTCATCCACAAAATGAATTGTTCCATCAAAATCACTCGCAAATACTTTCATCCTAGTTAAATCCTCTTTTTATAAGTCCTATTATACAAAAATAAAACACAATTGCGAATGAAACAATTGCGTCTTATTTTGTAATGCTAAATGATGTTTGCATACACGGAATGCCGTTCGCACGGATGCGATAGCTGGCACTCTGCACTCATAGGCCTCCTTCCAAAGAGTAATTAGCAGTTTCCCGCAAATTAACCTAACGAATGTTGAACTGACTGGCAAATGATTCCAATCATTCTGTACAAGTACTTTATACCGTATTTCTGCACATTTTGCAAGTCCAACACTTCCATATTGCAAGCACCTCACGTGTGAAATAAACAGGGATAGAATACCATGTACTCCATGCACATAAAGCATGAAATGACATTCCCGCACTCTTTACTAACAAGGATGCACGATACATATGAAACTCCTGTGTACTCACCGCAATTTCTTTTGAAAGGCTGTTTTCTTCAATGATTTTTTTAGAAAACAGAACGTTCTCTTCTGTATTTGTACTTTGATCTTCTACATAAATTCTTTCTTTAGAAATTCCATGTTCTATTAAATACGTATACATAGCTTCTGCTTCACTGATATCTTCATTTCTGCCTTGCCCGCCAGAAACAACGACATTTGATACAGGTGAAATGTTTAAATATTGAATTGCACGATCCATTCTTTGCATCAATGCTCTTGATGGTCTAGATCCATACAAACCACACCCAAGAATCAATACCGTCTCATCATTCTCTGCTTTTTGAAAACACGCAGAAAACATAAAACAAAGTGTGATACCAATCACGATTCCATTCAACAAAAGAAAGATTCCAATATATACATTTCCAAACATTCCATATAGAATGCATGCACCACTCAAAATAAAACCAAATACATTTCCAAAATTAAACGAACATCCTAAAAACAATGGAAGAATATAAAAAAGCAATAATATAAAGCCAAAATAAATCATTTCTCTTCTCCATCTGACAACAATAACGTATGCACTGTCAATAACAGTAAAATCATAAAGGAAAATGTTCCTGTAATACTTAATACTAGATTTCTTGTCGACATTTCAAGAATATAATTATCATAAAATCCTGCAATCAAAATAAATACACCTGTGATTGCGGCAGAAAGATTGATCATTCTCAAACTGTTCCACATCATTCCAATTCCACGATCTCGAATTGCATTTGTTAAGGAAGCCCAGAATCCAAATCCTACATAGAGAATCATCAAATAAAAAACACCTTGACTATACCGAAACGAGCCTTCTCCATGTGTCGCTAAAGAGACAAAGATACCAAAGATCAAATTCAAACCAACAAGCATTAGTCCAACGGAACGCACACCATTGGTACGAAGCTGCTTTTTTTCTACTTCGTTGGTAAGTGTATTGATCATTTTTGTAAAGTGTGACCAATGTGTTCTTAACAATGCAATACTTCCATAGTACATAGATACAATCATCATCCACATTGAACGCAAACGGATTGCTTCTTCCAGATACAACAAGACAAATCCATAATTTGTCCATGTAGATGCTTCAAAAATCAGCCAGCTCATAAAGATACGGTTGTCTTTTGCATTTTTTAATATCGTCTTTCTCAAAGAATCATTTGTTTTCATATCTAGTATTAGTTTATCTGTTTTTCTTAAGATTTTCATCTTTTAATAAAATCACAACCATTAATGTTCTTTATTATTTCATTTGTGTTCATTTTTATATAAAATAGAACATGAAAGGAGTTTCTTTATGGCACAACAGACATTTTCAATTCGTATGGATGCACAGTTGAAAAAAGAATTCGATGCTTTAGTGGAAGATATGGGAATGAATGCTACCACTGCTTTTAATATCTTTGCACGTGCAGTTGTACGCGAAAAAAAGATTCCATTCGAAATAGGAACACAAAGTACACAAGAAAAATCATTAACAAAGAAACAACTCGTAGAACTACTCAATACAATGAAGGATGAATGAAAAACAAGACTAGAAGAAACATCGATCTTGACGATACAGTAGAACTTCCTGTCATAGATGATCAAGATTACAATCAGAAAGTAAAAGATCCAATGAGGATCGTTTTTCCGTTTGTCTCTAAGATTGGTATCTTTCTAGCATTATTGATTTCACTCACCCTTGCTTTCCGCGCTTTCTATATTTCTCATTATGGAATCAATTTATCTCTTCTACAAAATCAGACATTGATTTTAACAGGAATCAATGGAGAAGGAGAAATCCCTTCTTCTTTCCATCCTGAAAAGAAAGCACTCTCTTCCTTAAAAAAAGAACTACGAAACCAGGAAAGACATCGTAAAGATACAAAAGCTTTAAGAACTCTCATTCAATCCATTGACTGCTCATCTTCTATAAAAGATCATTTATCAAATGGAACAGTGATTCAATACGCATGTAAATTCGACGTGCAGGCCGCAAAAGAAGCAAAATACAATCTTAAAGATACTTCTAGATCTTATACAGTTACTGGTTTATCAAATATCACGACCATTGATCCATTTGAAAAGCTCCAGATTGAAACTAGTAATACAGATGGTGTAGAACACATTACATTGCATCCAGAAAAAACATTTACCGACCTAGGTATCCAGTATTCTTATACTGTTGATTCATCATCCTTAATCACTGTATCTATATCTTACGATTTGCAGAAATTAATAAAACAAGGCTATCGTATTTTAAACAATCAAACTTCAAAAGAAATATCTTATCAACATTCTTCTACAATGAATGTCATGAATACCAATGTGCCATATAAGGAAATTCTCAACACATTCATTCCTTCTGTAGAAAAAGAACTTGCTTCCTGTCCATCCTATACTTTTGGAAAAGAAGAAATCAACGCATATCGCCCAACACTCAAAAACTATGCAATTCAACAAGATGGCAGCATTGAAGTCACGTATGCAATTCAAAATACATACACAGATGCATTTCCACAATACTACGTATTTGATATTTCCTATACAGGTCATATTATGCAGTTAGATGATACAACATACCAGTTTATATCTGACACAGCACATGCATGTAAATATGATGGCTATGGCTCTAAATATACAATCACAAAAAAAGAAACAGAATAAATCTGTCTCTTAGTCAAATGTATGTAATTGTGGAATATGCTTGTATAAAGACTTTGCAATTCCATCATGTTCATTATCATCTGTGATTTCATCAGCAATATCTTTCACAGGTTGTTGTGCATTTCCCATTGCTACACCAATACCTGCAAACTTCAGCATAGAAATATCATTTTCTGCATCCCCAAATGCAATACATTCTTCAGGTTTGATTCCTAATTTTTCCATCGCCATTGTCAATGCTTTTCCTTTGTCTACACCAGGTGCTGTAAATTCATAGTAGAAATTCGCAGTGAACATCATAGACAGCTTACCTGCAAATGGTGCAGCCATTTCTTTATAGTGTGCCTGCAAGTAATCAGAATCACCTGCCGTTAAGATCTTATTGACTGGTCCATCCACAAAAGATTCCAGATCTTCAACTTCCATTAACTTATAGCCATTCATACGTGATTCATATTCAATAACATTGAATTCACGGTCACCATCTTTTACCATACCGTTATACACATCTTCAACAACCATATGAGATCCATGTGTAATAATTGGACGAACATCAAATTCCTTCATATGATTTAATACTTGTTTTGTTGTGTCTTTATCAATTGTGACATTGACATATACTTCACCTGTCTGACAATCCACAACTCTAGCACCGTTGTAACAAACAAATAATCCATTATGATATTTCATATCCAGTTGATCACCATACTGGAAAATTCCTTTTGCGGGTCTGCCACTCGCAATAACTAAGCGAATGCCATATTCCTGCGCATTCAACAAAGCTTTTTTTGTTTCTGGGGTAATTTCTTTTTTGTGATTTGTCAGCGTTCCATCAATGTCTAATAATATTGCCTTAATTGCCATTTTCCTTTTCCTCTACATCCTTTTCATTTGTCAGTGTAATATACATGCAAGCATATGCTTCTATCATATATATGCTTATCAATATTACACTATAATTCACATAGATACCATCATAGACAGCCCTGCTTCCAAGCAAAATCACAAGCACAAATACATGTGCAATACTATAATGATCCATCTGTTTTCCATACATACCAAGTAATATTTCTACTGCAGCAGCCGCAAATCCACCCATCAGAAATAAGCTGCATACAATCAAAGAAGATTGCATCATCATACATCCAAAAATACAGATACTGATTAGAATACTGATTCTTTGTGAAAGTGTATTTCTAAGTTTCATTTTTTCTTGAAAGTATGATGTAATGAGCCAGACAATACTAATGATTAAAAGATACACGTACATTCTATTTTGTGGAAACAATGCATCTTCATGGAAGATATGAATCATAGATCTGCATGCAATCGCAAACGTAGAAAACATACATATATTTTTCATCATATTCAAACACGTAGATAAGACTAGTTTTTTACAAGAATGTTGTATTTCTTTATCTGGAATATCAATTTCATGAACTTTATACATGCATACATATTCTATTTCTGCAAACAGATAAAACATATACTGGGTAATATTGATCCATCCTTTTGCAAATGCATAATTACAGAAAGCAACCGTTACACACACAAATATCATCGTACATAGATCTTGTTTCTTTTTCTGATACAGAAAGCAATCCAATCCATTACATACCAAAAGAAATAGCCCAACACGAATATCCAGAATCAAGCCAAAGATTCCAAGTATTATTGTCGCAATTATCTTTTTTTCGTAATCCAATCCTTGTTCACAGAACAAATATTGTAAAAGAACACGTAAAAGCAAAGCCCCGCTGCAAGTCATCATTGTGAATAACGTTATCCAGCTGGATGTTATTCCTTGATAAAACGTCGCTACATTCACAACAACACCATATAGAAACAATAAAGGCAATAAAGATAAAAATGCATCCAGAATCATTTTGACCCACTTATTCTGCATTCTGTTTTCTCACCTCATCCAGCTTCTGTTTTACACTTGGTGCATTCTTTGTTAATTTACGAATCGTTAGATCCTGTGCTTTATCATTTGCCAATCGTAATTGACGATCACTGGATGTTAAAGCATCTTTAATCTTTTGCAGATGCAAAATTGACTTATCAATTTCTTCAATTGCTTCATTAAACTTTTTAGAAGCAGATGCATAATTCTTTCCAAATGCATCCTTAAACTTATTCATGTTATCTTCAAAATTGGATAAATCCAGATTGTTATTCTTTTCCACAAGCAATTGTTTCTTGTAATCCAATGCATTCATTGCCGCATTTCTTAATAACGTTATGATTGGAATAAAGAACTGTGGACGAATAACATACATCTTTGGGTAACGATATGATACATCCACAATACCTTCATTGTATAAATCATTGTCTGCTTCCAGCATCGTACAAAGAACCGCATATTCACACTTCTTTTCTCTACGATCTTTATCCAGTTCTTTCAGGAAATCTTCGTTCTTATGTTTTGTAGAAGTCGTTTCATTTTCATTCTTCATTTCAAACATAATGGAAATGATTTCCGTTCCTTCATCATCAAAATCACGGAAAATAAAATCACCTTTTGACCCAGTTCTTGCATCATTATCCTTTTCAAAATACGCATGTGGAAACATTCCCATACGATTCTTATTAAATTCATAGGAACAATGTTGTTCCAAAGTTTCACCAATCATTTTTGTAGATAAACGCACTTTGAAATCTTTGTATTGTTCAACAAGAGCTTTCTGATCCGCAATCTCTCGATCTTTGCTTTTTACCATTGCATCATATTGTGTGCGCATTGTTTCACTCTTCACAATAGATTCATTCTTAACAGTATCTAATTCTTTCTGTATATCACGAATTTCAGAATTCTTTTTTTCATTTGTTTCTGAAATTGCCTGCTGCACTGCCAACTGCTTTTCTGTATCACTTTTTTCAATCTGACCTTTCAAAGCAATCAATTCATTTTCTTTTTCATGGAGTTGTTTTTCTAAATCAATCGATGCAGACTGCACCGCAGCTTTCTTTTCTTCTATACTTGCCTGGATCTTTGCTTCATACTCTGTTTCCTGCAGCTTTAATGAATGATTCAATGCATCCAATTCTTTCTGTATATTTAGAATTTCAGAATTCTTTTTTTCATTTACTTCTGCAATAGCCTGTTGTACAGCAAGTTGTTTTTCTGAGTCATTCTTTTCAATCTGTCCCTTTAAAGCAACTAATTCATTTTCTTTTTCCTGAAGCTGTTTTTCTAAATCAATCGATGCAGACTGTACAGCAGTTTTCTTTTCTTCCCTGCTTGCCTGTATCTTTGCTTCATATTCCGTTTCCTGCAGTTTTAAAGAATGATTCAATGCATCAATTTCTTTTTGCTTCTGATCCATTTCCGTTTGAAATTGTTGTTGAAGCTTAGATGCATCCAGATCATTCTGGATTTTCAACTTATCTTGAATTTCTTTTTCTCTTCTTTGTAATTCTTCTTCAAATACATGATCTTTAATTTGAGATACGATGGAGCTATAGTCTGCTTCATTAATTGTAAATACAGTTCCACAATGTGGGCATTTGATCTGATTCATAAAACATCTCACTTTCCGTGGTAATATTATACTATATTAAAATGAAAGGACTTCTCGTTATGTCAATCAAATTATTACCATGTGATTACGCTGACAGTGAAATGATCGTCGCATGGCTGAATCGTGAAAGCAAAAAAGGAAACCAGTTATCTTCCATCAATCCACTCTTTGCGAAATTCAAACATGAAGAGAAACAGTATTACTATACACAAGTCAATTCCGTTACAGATCAATATGAATTTGCACAAAATGGTGCATGTACAAAAGAAGAAATCATCGCAAAGATGAAAGAAAGAGGTTTTATATACTGTGGAAAGTGTGGTTCCTATCTGTATTTTGGATGTGAAAGTTTAAAACTCATTGAATACTTTGATACAAAAGAAAAACATGAATCCGCATTAATCAATGCATACCGAACACAATTGCTACTGCTGCTCATCAATATCTTCGTTACAGCACGCATGATTCCTTTATGGTATCGTCAGGCACCATCTTTTATCATTCGTATGACTGGAATGGTATTCATTTTATTTATGCCTGTTTATGCATTTCTTGATTTCATTGAAATTAGAAACAAAAGAAGAAACTTAGAAAACTATGTACCTGTTTACAAAAGAGAAGTTGAAATTCCTTCTCCAATATTTGAAACAGCAAAGAAAATACTCTTTATCTTTATCATTCTGTATATTCTTTTCAACACTTTCATTTGACGGCTCGAAAAACAAGCTGTCTTTTTTTATGTTCATGATCACTATTTTCTAATTGGAGTATAATTTTCATCATGAAAGAACAAACATATCGAACATTGAAAGAACACTGGCTGCCAGTCACATTAGCATTTGGATTATCCATCGCATTTATTTTGTTATTTTCACACTCTACCAGTCCACTCAGCTGGTATTACAATGGTACAGATTCGTGTATTAACGTAACGATTGCTAGAGGATGGTACTTTGATATCATTCCATACAAAGATCTATTTGCGGAAAATGGGCCATGGATGTATTGGCTTGGAAGCTTGGGTGCTGGCTTTGTATATGGCAATAAAGGCGGAATGATTATTCCACAGATAATCAATCTATTCTTTTTCTTATTATCTGTCTATTACATTTCTCGACTTGCCACAAGAAATAAAGCATATACATGTATGACTTTATTTCTAACAATATGTATGCTGAAAACAAATTATCCAGATGGAATGCATGCAGAAGAATTCCTGCTTCCCTGGATTGGATGGACATATTATCTCATTTTATACAGCCATAAAAAGAAAGTATTTCCTTCATTCTATAGTATATTCTATGGCATTTCTATTGGTGTTACTGTACTTTGTGAACCCACTGGTTTACTTGCATATGTTCCCCTCATGTGTCTATTTGCATATATGCTGATAAAAAAGCAGTGGAAAGATTTTTTTCTATCTATCTTATGTACCCTTATTGGTTTTCTATGTATTACGATGCCTTTTGTTCTCTATTTCAAATATCAAAACTGCTTAAGTGAGATGATTTATGATGCATATAAATATCATACAGATTTCACTTTCTCAGCCACAAAAACATCGTATTACTATCGCCTTGTATTCTTCTTACGCTTCACTGCGATTGCACTCATCTTTTCTGCAATTTTATTTCTATGTAAAAAAGAATATTTCAAAGCTATTTCCTGGGAAATTTGTGGATGTATTGAAACATACTACTTTGCACAAATGAATTTCACAACATACATCTCAATGTTCTGTATCGTGAATCTTGTATTCCTTTGTAATAGTATCTATTCACTGCTTCCTTTACAATCACATCCTAAAATCACGATGATTCTATGTGGATGTGTATCGTTTACAAGCATGTACTATCTCTATTTAAAAGATTACCCAAACGCTATTTATACTGCAAGAAACTATTCTATATATATCGACCAAGGATATGAAGGATTAATGAAGCTGATTCCATCAGAAGACTATGATAAACTCATCTTCTATGGTGGAAAGAATATGGAAGATACATATCTTTCAACAAATGCAATGCCTTGTTACAAATACTTCTATCTGCAGGATGAATTATCCACAAATGATGTCGTACTAAAAGAAAAGATCTATTCTACTTTTAAAACGTACAAAGCAAAATGGATCTTAACAGATACACATGCAGATGGTATTGCTGATATTCTCAAGCAAAACTACTCGCTTGTAGATGAAGCAGGAATTTATTCGTTATATCAGCTAAAGTAAAAGAAAAACATGGAACCAATCAAAGTTCCATGTCTTTTTTATATCTTAGAATAAACCCTGGGACATCATTGCATCCGCAACTTTAACGAATCCAGCAATGTTTGCACCCTTAATTAAATCATAGCCAAATCCATACTTTTCAGCTGCCTTTGCAGATTCATCATGAATAGATGTCATGATTGTATTCAACTTAGCATCAACTTCTTCACTTGTCCAAGACAATCTTTCAGAGTTCTGGGACATTTCAAGAGCAGATACCGCAACACCACCAGCATTTGCTGCCTTAGCAGGTCCAACGATTACACCATGTTCCTGTAAGTATGCAAGAGCTTCATTTGTAGCTGGCATATTTGCACCTTCAAAATAATACTTCGCACCAGCATCAACAATAAGCTTTGCTTCATCCATACCTACTTCATTCTGCGTAGCACATGGAATATAAACATCAGCCTTTACTTCATATGGCTTCTTGCCTTCAAAGAACTGACATCCAAACTTATCAGCATACATCTTAACATTTGCATTCTTGCTTGCACGCATTTCAAGCAAATAGTTAATCTTTTCTTCTGTTATGATTCCATCTGGATCATAAACATAACCATTGTGACCAGAAATTGTAACTGCCTTGCCACCCATTTCAGCAATCTTCTTAGCAGCACCCCAGGCAACGTTACCATATCCACTCAATACAACAGTTTTTCCTTCAAGTGTATCATTTTCATGAGCAAATACATTTTTCGCATAATATAGAACACCATAGCCAGTAGCTTCTGGTCTAATTAATGATCCGCCATATGTCAATGGCTTTCCTGTCAATACACCATTGTCCCATGAGTCTCTTACTCTTCTATATTGACCAAAGAGATATCCAATTTCTCTTCCACCAACACCAATATCACCAGCAGGTACGTCAGTATTAGGACCAATATGTCTTTGAAGTTCTGTCATAAATGCCTGGCAGAATCTCATGATTTCAGCATCACTCTTACCATGTGGATCAAAGTCACTTCCACCTTTACCACCACCAATTGGCAATGTTGTTAATGAGTTTTTGAATACCTGTTCAAATCCCAGGAATTTCAAAATAGAAAGATTTACAGTTGGATGGAATCTCAAACCACCCTTATATGGGCCAAGTGCTCCATTAAACTGAATACGGTATCCACGATTAACATGTGGTTTTCCTTCATCATCAACCCAGGCTACACGGAACATAACTTGTCTTTCTGGTTCTACGAGTCTTTCAAGTAATGCAGCTTTCTCATATTCTGGATGTGCATCCACAACAGGTGCAACAGAAGTTAACACTTCTGTTACTGTCTGTAAGAATTCAGGCTGATCTGGATTCTTTTTTCTTGTTTCTTCGATTACGCGATCTACATATATACTCATGAATTCATTCTCCTTCTATCAAAGTACCTCTTTGATTTTTCAACGAAAATATTTTACAACGCTGATAAGATCTATAAAAGAATACAAAAACTAAAAATGAAAGAATTTATCTGATTTTTGCATCTCTTTGAAAAATTTTCATTTTATAGAACTTCCAGGATCTGTTCCATCGTAACAGGACCTTGTCTTAAAATCTGTATCTCCTCTTTTGTACAGTCAATAATTGTACTTGCTTCTCCAAAGGATACGTTGCCTTCCATCATACCATCCAATAGTGGACAATGCTTTTCAATTTCATCCAGATTTGTACAAACTTCTTCTCCAGACTGGTTTGCACTTGTCATAAAGACAGGACTGCCTAATGTTTGAATCAATTCTTTCAGTGGTTCACTTGTTGCCATGCGTATAGCAAGTGTAGGCATACCACCATTCACATAAAAAGGAACACTATTCTTTTTTGGCAGAATTAAAGTTATCGGACCAGGCATGAATGCACGAATCAGTTTTTCACTTCTTTCATCCACATCACAAATAGTTTTGATTTGTTCTTCATCAGCACACATGATTGGAAAAGCTTTTGTTGCCGGACGCTTCTTTACATCTCTCAGCTTCTCTTGTGCTGCTTCATGATCATATCTGCAGCACACACCATACACTGTATCTGTAGGGACAGACAATGTACCATCCTTCTCTAATATTTCCACCATCGCATGAATATCATTTTCTTTAAATCTTTTCATCACTTTCATCTTCACTTTCTAATACATACAAACGGGATTGAAAATCACCATTTCTACCATAATACACTTCTTCATTCTCACCGCATGATGCATCACTTACAACCATTCCACAACACATCAACTCATCCCCATACACTCCTTCTTTAGAGGTATTGATTCGATACTTCTTGTCTGGATCTAATCCCTGTAGATAAAGACGCTGGAATGGTGCCATAACACTTTGCAGAATCTTATAATATCCAACAATTGCATGTTTCTGATCATTAGAAACAACCATCCATGCCATTGTATTTCCTTCAAACGGACTCACAAGACGATAGAATGTTCCATATTGAATCAAATGACGATATTGTTTCATAAATATCACTTGTTGTTTGATTTCTTCTGTTTCTTCCTTGCTTAGCTTTGAAAGATCCATTTCATAGCCAAAAGCACCAAAACAGGCAACATTGAATCTTGTATTCAACGGTGTCATTCTCTTTAGCTGATGATTCGGGCAGGCAGAAACATGTGCACCAATACTGCTGATTGGATAGGCAAATGAAGTACCGTACTGGATCATCATTCTTTCCACTGCGTCCGTATCATCTGAACACCAGCATTGCGGCGCATAATACAGCATTCCCGCATCAAATCTAGCACCGCCGCTGCTGCAAGATTCAAACAGGATATTTGGATACTTCTTTATTAACATTTCATACAGACGATATACCCCTAGAATATATGCATGCACAACTCTGCCTTGCTGTGGTACATAATTAGAATACACTTCCGACATACTGCGATTCATATCCCATTTGATATAATCCACATCAGCTTTCTCTAAAACACGATCCAGCATTTCATAAATTGCATCTACAACTTCTTTTCTGGAAAAATCCAATACATATTGATTTCTACCATGACAACAATGATATTCTGGATCATTCATCACCCAGTCTGGATGCATCCGATACAAATCACTATCTTTATTCACCATTTCAGGTTCAATCCATAACCCAAACATCATACCTTCTTCATGCACTTTTCTAGATAAACCATTGATTCCACATGGCAGTTTTTCCATATTACAGAACCAGTCACCTAATCCCGCATGATCATCATTTCTTTTTCCAAACCAGCCATCATCCAGAACAAACAGTTCAATACCAGCATCTTTTGCCGCATGTACGATATTCATGAGTTTTTCTTCCGTAAAATCCATATACGTTGCTTCCCAGTTATTCACTAGAATTGGACGATCTTTGTCTCTCCATACACCACGGGCAAGTCTAGATTGATACAGTTTATGATATGTTTGTGATAAAGCATTCATTCCGTTTTCACTATATGCCAGAACAGCTTCTGGTGTCACAAAGCTTTCTCCTTGCTGTAATGTCCATTCAAATTGATCTGGATGAATGCCCATTGTCATTCTTGTAACGTTATGATTATCAACTTCTACCTGTCCAAGAAATGAACCACTATATACAAGTGAACAAGCATATGCTTCTCCACTTCTTTCATCTGTATTTTCTCTTTTTAATACGAGGAATGGGTTATATTGATGTGAAGAATGGCCACGCATAGAATAAATAGACTGCACGCCATGCATAAGTTTTCTCCATTCAACATGCCTTTCTCTGCACCATGTACCTGTTAGTTCTAACATTTCATAGTTACAATCAGGAAGATCCAGACAGACAGATAATGCTCTATCTAGCGTAATAGATTGCTTTCCATAATGCATGAATTTAACATGTCTGCAAATCACAGGATATGTTTCATAAATTGTATAATACAAAATCATATCTGTATCTGTATGAGACTCATGCAATGTGATTTCTAATGTTGTGGCTTCTCCATCACTTTCAACATATGTCGAAGGTAATCCTTCTATTGATTTCTTTCCTTGATAAATGCTATGTGATGCATACACATATTCATTGACTGTGCTTCCATTTTCATGCGTAATTGTAAATGCAGGATATCTAAGATCTCCATGGTTAAATCCAGGATATTCTTGCTTGATATGTTCTAGAGAAAATAACATATCCCCCTCATATGTATAGGGTGCCATAGCACGTTTTCTCATTTCAAATAATTCATCAAAGTATTCTTTATCATGAATTCTTTTTCCAAAATATAACTGTCCTAAAGAACCATTCTTTAAAACCTTAAAGATATAACTGATTTGTTGATTGTATAAATGAAACGTTTTTGATTGTTCGTGAAAAATAATTGGCATATGTGAATTCCTTTCTTATCCATAGTACTACGGATTCCTACCTCTTGTGCTATAATTTGAAACAATTATGAAATACATTATAAAGACATTTAACGATCTCACACCAAAAGAAATACATCAACTCTATAAATCTAGAATTGATGTATTCGTAGTTGAACAGAATTGTCCATATCCTGATGTAGATATGCACGATTTAGTATCTATTCATATTTTATTATTGAATGATTGTGACGAACTGCTTGCCTATTGTCGCGTACTTCCCGCAAACACCACATTTCCAACACCATCGATTGGAAGAGTATTAGCTTTACAAAGACACAAAGGCTATGCATCCATGGTTGTCAAAAAAGCAATTGCTATCGCAATCAATACGTATAATGCTGATACAATTACAATTGAAGCACAGACATATGCTCGCGCACTATATGAAAAGCTTGGTTTTCAACAAACAAGTGATCCATTCTTAGAAGATGGCATTGAACATATACAGATGCAATATCACAAGTAGTTTTTCATTACAAGGTTTAACAGATGAATACCTTTTCTTCCAGCTAGTTCAACACCTTTTAAACAACGATTACAGTCAACAATGATCTGCATATCTAAATCCACGCCTTCGAAGTTATCTTTCATAAGTTCTTTTTGTAATTCTAATGGAAGCTCAGAAATCTTTGTATCTGGATATGCTTTTAATTTTTCAAGCAATGCATGATTTTCTGTTTCATAATGCAATGTACCACAATATACTGAATTCTCTTTATTGCGTTTTGCTTCCACTACATCCACATTCATTTTCTGAAGAATACTTCTGACTGCCTGATGTACTTCTGGGTGATTTCGATCACGATAACAGTCTTGCAGAAGCATCTTTTCATGGTTGTAATCTGGAAAATCAAAATCTTCTAGAGAATCAATATATTCCCAAAGGCTCATTGTTTTAACTTTATTTTCAATAGTTTCTCTACAATGCTGACAAAAATAAACACCAATATCATCTTCATGAATTTCTCTTTGATCTCTTAAGCAGCATCCCGCAACTACCATCTTTTCTTTCAAAAGATTTCTCACTACTTTCGCAGTTGATGGTGAAGCAATAGAAAAGTTACAACTTGGATAGTAAATATACATATGTTTTTCTCACTTTCTTTCTCAACTATAATGCGTGCGCTTACATTTCGCAATGATTATGCTCATGTATCTTTTGCATTGAAAAAGGTCCAGATTTCTGGACCTTATTTTTTCTTTGGAACAAATACAGTAATTCTTTCAGGAATTACACTAATTTCAGAATTTTGAACATTTCCGCCATCTTCACCATCCAGTGTCCACGGTACTTCATCTTCAAATTCAAACGCAGCTTTTTTAAACTGAAATGTTAATACACCGTTACAATGATCACGATTCCCATTAAATGCCGCTATCATTTCCGCAACATCCATTGGAGAAGGATTTGCCTTAATTAACAATGCTTCAAAAACACCATCGTTCAATGAACTCTTTTTAATTACGCCTGGCTGTGTCCCCGCAACAGAAATACTGTTCGTAATCAATCCAAGCATAAAATCACCTTCATCAACTATGCCATCATGTGTAATCTTACAATGTTTCTTATATGTCAATCCACCAGGAATTGTTGTTAAAAAATTCAATACATACGCAACATATCCCAAACGATTTTTCATATCTTGTGGTGTTGTATAAGAAACAGATGGGAATACCCCAAATCCCGCAACATAGTTAAAGTAACTGCCGTTAAATTTCCCTACATCAAATGAAAATGGTTCTCCATGTGTAATAAATCTACAAATATCTTTGAAGGAATGATTTCTATTGCCATAAAGGCTCTTAGAAAAATCATTTGTTGAACCAACTGGAACATAGCTGATTGGTGCATGTAAATCATTGGCAATCATACCATTTGCCGCATGATTCAGCGTACCATCTCCACCACAGATAAAGTACTGATCATATTCTCCCTTAGATTTCTCTAAGATAGACTCACAAGTCAATCCCTTCTTAGGAACCACTGGAAAAATTGTAACTTCATACCCATGTACACTTAAATACTCAATACATTGAAACAAATCATTCATACTTCCAGAAATACCAGCTTTCTGGTTATAGATCATTAATAATTTCTTTCTATCCATTACTGTTCTCCCTCTTGTAGTACAGCTTCGTTATTTTGTGTATTTGTTGTATCTTCGCTGATTTCTACAGGTGTCATCAATAAGCCCTTCTCAATCAAATCAGATACTTTTCCTTCATCTACTCTATGCCAGTTCGACTGTCTGCTTCTCAAATAACAAACTGCATATAGATTCTTAATATCTTTATCATCACGATCAATTGTAACAGACCATTCAGAGTTATTTGAAGAGGACATGCCAATTTCAAGCTTGTCATTGATATCAGACTTATCCCATACAACAACTTCAACATCTAACTGTCCACCAGCTGCATTCACTGCACCATCTGCGTGGAATGTTAATGTATCTGCTTCTTCATCATATGTTGTATACAACTGTGCATTCCATGGTTTTTCAGCCGTATTGAAATCGCACTTGCCAACAACACTTCCTGCCTGCATATCATAAATTACAACATGCACACCATCACGATAGTTCGTTAAGTTCTGCCAGTTGTTGCCAACTGTAATTGTCGCATAACTGCCATCAGAATCCGCACTAGAAATTGTATATCCCGTTCCATTTGCCAATTCACCACTGTCACGGATATAGCCGACACCTTCCTTGAGGACTGTTGTACCCTTAGATAACACCGCATAGCGAGTATTTTCACCTTCATCAAAGAAAGTCTGTGGAATACCTAAATCAATCAATTCTTGTTTTTCTGCTTCTGTCATTTGAACAAATGCATCACCTTGTGTTGTTACAAAGATTGCATATCTTCTTTGATCTAATGCACTTGCACTATGCAGCGTCTGCTGCAGAAGATTATCTTCACACGGAATCACAGCCAGATTTCCAGAATATTGATAAATATTCTGTGTCTTCAAAGCATCGGAGTTATCAATACGAATATGTGCATCTACAGAAATTGTCTGGTATTCAATACCACCATTGGATATATCAATCACCGCATCATATCTGCCATCTGACTTATTATGCGTTGCCTTCACTTTCTGTCTTGATCCATCTGGATGTGTTACTTCAACAGAAACATAATCAATATTTCCACCTGTATAGAAAATATCATCTACAGATAGCGTGGCAGTCTTTGCTTCAGAATCATAACTCTGTAAATAAACAACAGATGAACGAATACCTTCCTTATTCAGATATTCCTGGAATTCTTCATTCGACACATCATTTCCACTCAATTCTGACATGAATGTACTCTTCTTATTCAGTTCACCTTTTTCTTTATCTAAACCATATTGTTCAGTTAATGTTTGCTTTGATGAAAACAAATTTGTACCAAGACCTAAACGATCTCCATCTATTTGAACACCCAAAGCAGCCAAAGTTGTAGGGAAGTTATCAAATGTTGTAAATGTTCTCTTTGTATTGTTTTCAACAGATACAGCTGAATTGATATAACATGTATACACTCTTCTTTGATATTCTGGATCAATATTTTCCATATAGTCAGAATCCATTGTTGGATGGTCACCAGAAATAACAATTGTTGTATTATCATACCAAGGCTGTGTCTTACACCAATCCACAAATTCAGTAACTTGCTTATCAGAATGGAAAAAAACATTAGAGTAGTGATCATTAAATTTATTTTCTGCAGAAGAATCCAGATATCCGTCTTCAAAATGTGTATCTACTGTTAATAATGTATAGTTAAACGGCTGACCACTGCTTGCCATATTTGTAATGTCATTCTTTGCCATTTCAAACAAGCGTGCATCTTCAAAGCCCCACCATACATAATAACCACGTGGAATAATTCCATTTGCCTGTGCATATTCATAGTCATGGAATGTATAGTTTCCATGTTCCTGCAAGTATAATTCTCTACCACCAAAGGAAACTGGAGAACCACAAGAGAATGTCTGATTATATCCAGCATTTTCTAAAATATCACCAAGTGCTGTAATGCCTGGGAAGAATGTAGATTGCGTAGACATTGTATTACGACCAACATCTGTCTGTAATGGCAGTCCTGCAGTTGCCGCAAAAATACCACCCATTGTCCAAGTCGTAGAAGGCATAGAATATCCACCATTTAACTGTGAATTATCTGTACCAGAAAAATCTTCATTTTCTTCCGCCAGTGCTGTCAATCTAGGAATGACATTTTCATCTCTTGCACCACCATTTGCCTGATCCGCAAAGCTCATTTCCATAGATTCACAATAGATATAAATTAAATTTCTTTTCTTTTCAGGGAATGTTAACTGTGTCTTTGAAGGGTCTACATATTCATCTTTGATAAAATCAGATGTTGTCGTCTGATTTTCCACATATGTTCCAACATCCAGATGATTCCAGAATATTGTACCTGCAATTCCCACACAAATACAAGATACAACCACAAGAATTGATTTTCCGAGTCGTCTAAATAAAGTACCCGCTTTTGTAAGTATCACAATAACAATGATTGCGATAACTACCACAATTGCCATAGGAACAACTGCCTGCTGAATAAAAGCATCAATCATATTAGAACCTGTTCCTTCAAGTGGAGCAGTTGCCTCATACATCAACTCATCCATCTTCAGGTTTGGCCATGTTCTAATCAGCCATTGCACAACAAAATATAACAATGTTGAAATCGCAAAAAGAAGAACAGCTAATACACTAGTAAAAACACCTAAATGTTTTTTACTAGACTGTTTCATTTCTTTTTTTGATGCTTTCAAGCTCTTCTTAGCTTCTTTCAAAGCCTTCTTCTGCTGCTTGGCATCCTGCTTCAGCTGTTTAATCTTAGACTTAATGTCATCTTTACTGTCAACATAATCGCTCTTCACAAGAGCATATGTTGTTTTTGCTTTTTCTAAATTCCGACTAGCTTTTTCTATTTTCTTTTCACGCAGTTTTTTTGCTTCAATATCTTTCTGACGCATTTGAAAACGTCTCAATAACGGTTTTTTCTTTTCTTCTCTTGGAATAAAATCAGTTTCTTTATGTACAACTGGTTTTATATCCACTTTCTTTTCTGCATTTTTATCTGCACTAATAACTACATATTGAGAGTGTAGACCTGCAGGTCTTTTTCCTTTTTTCAAACTATAACGTGAATGACTTTGCTTTTTGAGATTTCTATTTTTATTTACCATACGTTACATTATACTGATTTTAATGCGTCAATAAAATGAAAATTTCATGTAAATTAGACATCAAATGCATTGTATACGCAAAAAGCAGCCGAAGCTGCTTTTTCATTAATTACATTTTTTCTGGAGCAGAAACACCAATCAAGTCTAATGCATTTGCCATTGTAACCATGCAGGCATTCACAAGACCCAGTCTTTCATTTGTTAATTCAGGATTTGCTGGATCAGATACTCTGCAGGAGTTGTAGTAAGAATGGAATGCCTTCGCTAAATCATGACAGTACTGACAGATTCTATTGACTGCTCTAAACTTAGCAGCATCTTCTACCTTCTTAGGAAATTCACTGATCTGCTTTAATAAAGCAATTTCCTTAGGATCTGTCAATAATGTATAGGAATCCTTCTTTTCAAATGCAGGTGTACCTTCCTTGTGGAGGATATTATACATTCTTGTATATGCATACTGAACATAGTAAACAGGGTTATCATTATTCTTCTGCTTTGCAAGATCCATATCAAAATCCATCTGCGTATTTAATTCCTTAGAAACGAAGAACCATCTAGCAGCATCCACACCTACATCTTCGCAAAGTTCACGAATCGTAATTGCGTTACCAGTTCTCTTACTCATCTTTACTTCTTCACCATTAGAAACCATACGTACCATCTGGATCAAATCAACAAGCATCTTATCAGAATTATATCCTAAAGCTTCTAAAGAACACTTCATTCTCTTTACATAGGAATGATGATCTGCACCCCATAAGTTGATTAAAGTATCATATCCTCTTTCAAACTTATATACATGGTTTGCGATATCTGGTGTCAAATATGTTAATAAACCTGTATTCTTCTTCAATACACGGTCCTTGTCATCACCAAACTTTGTAGACTGGAACCACAAAGCACCATCCTTTTCATATGTTAAGCCCTTCTGCTTCAAGCTTTCGATGCACTGGTTGATTCTAGCAGCATTGTCCTGATAGAAAAAACGCTCATGCATCCAGGAATCAAAATGTACTCTGAACAGATCCAGATCTTTACGAATTGCATCCAGCTTCATTTCAATACCTTCATCCTTAAAGTATTCAACCCATTCTGAACGATCCTTATTCAACCATTTATCGCCATCTAATTCCTTGATTTTCTTAGCAACTTCAACGATATCCTGTGCATGATATCCATTTTCAGGTAAAGGATATTCCACACCAAACAATTCACAATATCTTGAATACATACTTTCTGCGAGCATATCAATCTGATTACCCGCATCATTTACATAGTATTCACGAGTAACATCAAATCCAGCTTCACTTAAAATTCTGCATAAAGCATCGCCCCATGCAGCACCACGTGCATGACCGCAATGTAAATCACCTGTAGGATTTGCTGAAACGTATTCTACAAGCAGCTTTTCATGTTTTCCAAATTCACTCTTACCATAGTCCTTACCAGCATCAATGATTTGGTTGATACATGCAGATAAAGCAGATTCATTAATCTTAAAGTTGATAAATCCAGGTCCAGCAACGCTCACTTCACTTGCTTCTGTAAGATTCTTCTTCAAAACTTCAATAAGTTCATTTGCAATATCTACTGGTTTTTTATGAAGACTCTTCGCAAGTCTCATTGCGATATTTGTACTATAGTCTCCCATCTTTGGGTCTCTTGGTCTTTCAACCATAACCATCTGATCTTCTACTTCTAAAGAAAATGCTTCATTTACAGATTGCTTGATCACATCACAAATTTTTACACTAATATCACTCATATTTCCTTATTCTTCCTTCTAAATGCCTAATTATTATAACAAAATGCGTATTGATTCCTACTTCTTTTTATTCGAATGATTCAAGATATCTCTGACCGCATTCAATTGATCTTTCTCAAAGTACAATTTTACGGGTCTTGTTTTTCCCTGAAAAGACACACAGCCATCTGTATAGTTCATTTTGATCTTTCCACATTTTTTCCAGTCACTCAAAACACCTGTCATGATAATCCCTTTTTCACTGATTCCACTCTTCACAAAGTAAAACAGTGTTCCAATAACAATCAAAGAAATTGTCTGAATGTAGCGAAGTACACCTTCATATTGAAAGAAGCTCAACGCCGCAACAAGATAGAACATCGCAGAAAACACAAATTTATTTCCTGCTTTTGCTTCTATTTTGACAAGTTTACTCACTTTTACCCATTGAATCAAAAGCAAGATAATAATCAAATCCATTGCACAAAAGATATAATCTCCCAAATTACCCATTTACTTCATCTCCTATTAAACCTAGCCATTATAGCATATCGTAAATCAATACTATTTATGTGCTTCAATATATTCCTTCAACTGCAGCTATCTCTTCCTGCAGAAGATCTGAACGATCAAAGAATTGACAACATCTGTCGAAATCAGTCAGTGCTCTATTACGACTGCACAAACTTCTTCTTTGAGATCGAACAGGAAGTAATCCGTGACTTTGACTGTTTAAAGTTTTATATTCTGTTCCGATGCAGGACTTGGATCAAAGACAAACCGCCAGTTCAATGATATCAGTGACGGATCATATGTAATCACACAGTCACTGAAAAAGCTCAAGGCTGAAGACAGAGAAATCTCTTTCATACAGTGATTTGTGCCGATTTCACCTGTTAAATGTATGACATGATCTTCCATCCAATCCATAAATTTGTTCATCAGAACTATTCTGTAACTTTCTGTTCTTCTTTCATGGACATACGCCATTCCAGAATGAGCGGAAAATTTTTCTTTACTGTAATAAATGAAACAATTGGAGCAATCAGGTCTGAAATACATTCAGCCGCAAACGTGTACTGAACAGAAAAGAATACAGGGATCAGAAACAGTGCAACAAAGTAAACACCCTTTCTGAAAAAAGAAAGTGGTAATGAAATGTTTACCTGGCCTAAAGCAGTCATAGAATCAACCATTTCGTACTGCAGACCTAATGGAATAATAAACAGTGTTACCAGTTTTAAAGCATTCTGTGCCAGTTCAACAAGCTGAGCATCTTTATTGAACAGAAAAATAAAGTACTTTCCAAATAACCATGCAATGGCAAGCATCAGTACACAGTAACCAATACACACTTTGGCAATGTAACGGATACCTTCTTTGATACGATCCATCTGATAGGCACCATAGTTATAGCTGAGAATACACTGTGTTCCGGAACTGATACCACCAAGTGGCATAGTAACTACTAACATAAATGACTGCACGATTGTATTTACTGTTACCAATACATCTCCAAGCTGTTCTCCACCATACTTCTGCAGAACAGCATTCATACTAATAATCATGACATTATCAAAAGCAATGATAATAAACTGTGTAAAGCCTATCTTCAATATGTTAAGACATGTTTTTATATCAATTCCCATAAATTTCAATCTGACTGGAAGATGTTTTGACAAAAGAACGGTCATAACGAAGATGCAGGAAAACAGTTGCGAAATAACAGATGCCATGGCAGCTCCTTCTACTCCCATATGAAAAACAAACATCAGTATCGGATCAAGGATGATATTCGTTACAGCACCGATCAGAACAGATATCATGCCTATTCTTGCATAGCCCTGACAATTGATAAAGTTATTCATTCCTGTAGCCAGCAAAAGAAAAGGAGTGCCAAGCAAGTAAATCTTAAAGTAAGAAAGTGCGTAAAGTATTGTCGTTTCACTTGCACCAAATACATAAAGCATCTTTTCCGCAAAAGGATAGACCAGCACAACTACTGCAATTGCAATAATCATCATGAGATCAAATGCATTGCCGATAATTTTACCTGCATTGTCATTATTTCCTTCTCCCATAGCAATTGAAGCAAGTGGCGCTCCTCCAACTCCGACTAAACTTGCAAAAGCACCAATCATTGTCACTACGGGCCCACACACTCCTACTCCTGCTAATGCATTGACACCAATACCAGCAAGATGGCCGATGTACATTCTATCAACAATACTGTATAAAACACTGACAAACTGAGCAATCATACTTGGAATTGCAATTGCCCATACCAGTTTTCTAATTTCATCTTTACCTAAATCATTCTTCATAAATAAACCTCAGCAATGCAGAATTATACCATGGAAAAAAGTCAGCCAGGAATTTAGGAGTTGAAAAAAACATCGAGTTTTAAATCGTGGCTTATTTACCACGTTTTTTTGTGCTTATCTTTGACAATTTTCATGTATTTGTTTATCGTATTTTCTTAATTTTTGCAAAATATCATCTAAAATACGATAATCAGCTGCAAAACAAAAAATAGCTTAAAAAAGCTTATTTATGCCTTCTAAAGCTATTTTCATTTTCTTCAACTCCTAAAGTCAGAATTATAACATATTGTAAATCAATACTATTTATGTGCTTCAATATATTCCTTCAACAGCCTTTCTTGTCCCGCCATAACATAATCATTAAAATCATCCATATGAATGATTTCTGGAATTCTAGATGCTGGTAAATACTTTTCTAATTCTTCTTTGATTTCTTCAACATCCAAAAGCATATCATTACGAACAACAATCACTTCAGGATCAAGTATAGAGATATTCGCAAGTAATGCTTTTCCAGTAATTTCACGCATTATTTTTACATTATATGGATTGATGGAAAGAGGTGTTTCATAACTCATTTGATTTAAAAGATAACGTATTTCTCCTGTAATCCCATGTGATCCTCGGATCAGTTTCCCATTCACAACGATCCCTTGACCACCTATCAGCCATCCAGCTGGCTGGGACATCAAGCAAACTGTTTGATACTTGCTTTGATTTGTATACCATCCATATGCTGCACAATTTGCATTATTTTCGATTCTCACTGGTACTCCAGCACAGTCTTCATAATATTTCTGAATATTAAATAAATTATTATTCTCTCCTTGCAGGTTTACACTTTTTGTTTTTGGCAAATCTAATTTTCCATCTTGAATAATCCCTGGCACAGCAATACTAATTGCTTTAAATGGAGATTTTGTATTCTGGCAAACCTGAGTAGCAATAATGTCATCTAAATCCTCTAGATTCAACGTCTTTTTCAATACGCGGCGATCCAATATTATTTCACCATTTTCATAAATACGGTAATGAATGATTGTATTATCCTCACTTGGTGCAGTTGAAATGATTAATACTTTTCCAATATCCGATTTATTACATTTGCAGCAGTTCGATGCTTTCTTTTTTTCCTTTTGCAAATATGAATTCATTTCACTTCTAACAAATTCTAAACATCCAGCAGCATCATAACTCGCAAATAATTGCGTAGGTATTTTCAATATAAGTTTATCGACGATACTTCTTTTCAATCTTGCTTCTTCATATCCAACCTGTGGTGCAACTAAAACCACATCATAATCTTTGACATGTGCATATACTTCTTGTACACCAACTGCCGAAAATTCATAATCCAATGCATTCATTCTTGCAACTTCATTCAGTTTTTCAGCAAAGAAAGAAGTTGTCATACCAGCTGAGCAGCAAAGCAGCACTTTTGTTGTCCGGCTGTTCTTCAATGACATAAGAGATGAAATCATTTCATGAAATAGATCTTTTGCATGTTCCTCATGAACTGGTTGGAAATGCAAAAAGAACCTCGTCATATTTGTTTTTTTACATGTTACCTTAAGTTCAACGATTTCTCCTTCTTCCTCTAAATGATAAAAATTCACTTCCGAAAGTCCATATTCATTCTCAATACGAATATGATCTTCATCTTGTTCCGTTATTGTGTATGGCCCATTCTGTTGAAGGACCCAATCTTTAAAATAAAATGACTCAGACATATTTTCATCCTTCTTTTCTTATGTAAATTCTATCATACATATTTTCAAATGAAGTACTGCACATATTAAAAGAAGAGTATGAATTTCTCCATACCCTTACGTTACTTATGCAATTTTAGAAGGATCGTAGAAAACAGTATTCCCTTCATTTGTTGTCTGTACAATTGCCACAACATTCATATCATTTTCTTTGAGAATCTTAGTCATTGCTTCAACTTCAATTGCACCTGTAGCCTTCACAAAGAATTCAGCACCTCTTTCATCATTCTGATAAACACCAAGTGCTTCCACATTTGCATCATTATCTGCAAGCAGCTTTGCTGCTTTTGCGAGCAAGCCAGGCTTATTTTCCATCTTGATTACAAATTTTGTTCCTTGATGTTTTAACCCAAGAAGATCAACAAAAGTCTTGAAAATATCCTTTTCTGTAATGATACCAATAACTTTGTTTGCTTCATCTACAACTGGCAATGCATTAATCCCTGCATCCAGCATCACTTGTGCTGCCTGTTCAACAAACTGATCTTCTGTAACTGTCTTAACATTTTTGATCATGATATCCGCAACACTTGTTCTAGAAAGAAGATAGTTCAATTCAAAGATAGACAAAGACGTTGTATTCTGTCCAGAAGCTTCTGTAACAACACCTTCTGTAATCAAACCTTTCAATTCACCATTTTCATCAACAACTGGAACACGATGGAAATGTCCTTTCTGCATGATATCCAATACTGTAGATACAGATGTATCTGGTGTTACTGTAACAGGTTTTTTCGTCATATGATCTTTTACATACATAATTATTATCCTCCAAGATAAGCTTTTCTTACACGTTCACTGGCAGCAAGCTCTTCGCCAGTTCCTTCTAATACTATTTTACCAGTTTCTAAAACATATGCGCGATCAGCAATACCTAATGCCATTTTTGCATTCTGTTCAACAAGAAGAATTGTTGTACCACGCTTATTGATATCTTGAATAATTCTAAAGATTTCTTTTACAAGTAAAGGTGACAATCCCATAGAAGGTTCGTCAAGTAAAAGAATCTTTGGACGAGACATCAATGCACGTCCCATGGCAAGCATTTGTTGTTCACCACCAGACAATGTACCAGCCAGCTGTTTTTCTCTTTCTTTCAAACGAGGAAACAAGTCATATACATAGGCAAGATCTTTTTCAATTTCCTGCTTATCTTTTCTAAAATATGCACCCAGCAATAAATTTTCTTTTACAGACTGTTCTGCAAATACACGTCTTCCTTCTGGAACCTGCGCTAAGCCATCCGTAACGATCTTATGAGAAGGTGTTTTAATCAAATCTTTTCCATCTAATGTAATAGAACCACTTGCTGGTTTTAATAATCCACTGATTGCATGCATTGTCGTGGTTTTACCAGCACCATTAGAGCCAATTAATGTAACGATTTCTCCATCATCAACATGGAAAGAGATTCCTTTAATGGCTTCAATCATGCCATAGCGTACAACTAAATTTTCAATTTTCAGCATACTCGATTCCTCACTCTCCAATATACGCTTTGATGACTTCTGAATTTGATTGAATTTCTTGTGGAAGACCTTGTGCAAGTACCTGTCCAAAGTTCAAGACAGTAATTCTTTCACAAATTCCCATAACAAGTTTCATATCATGTTCAATCAATAAAATTGAAATATCAAAATGATTACGAATCTTGCGAATCATATCCATCAGATCTTCTGTTTCCTGTGGATTCATACCCGCTGCAGGTTCATCCAATAACAATAGTTTTGGATCTGTTGCCAAAGCACGTGCAATTTCCAGACGACGCTGTGCACCATAAGGCAGATTCCCCGCAGTTAAATCAGCAAATTGATCTAGTCCAAAGATTTTCAATAATTCCATTGCTTTTTGCGTAGATTTTTTTTCCAGTTTGTAATACTTAGGAAGTCTTAAGATAGAAGTAAACAATCCATACTTCAATTCATTGTGCATACCTGTTTTAACATTATCTAATACAGACATATTAGAAAACAAACGAATATTCTGAAATGTACGTGCTACGCCTACCTGGTTTGCCTGTACAGGATTGAGTTTATTCATATCTTTTCCAGCAATTTTAATTGTTCCACGCGTTGGCTGATATACTTTTGTCAACATATTAAATACTGTTGTCTTACCAGCGCCATTTGGTCCAATCAAACCATAGATCTCACCCTTATAAATATCAAGATCCAAATTATTAACTGCAGTCAGTCCACCAAAATCGATTCCAAGATTTCTAACTTCAAGAACTTTTTCACGTGTTTCACTCATGTGCATGGACTCCTTTCTGCTTTTTGAACTTTTCAAAGAATGTCTTAATCTGTTCATTATTTGTTACGATCATCATTACAATCAATACAATTGCATACACAAGCATACGATAGGATGATAAGAAACGTAACATTTCAGGAAGCAATACAAGAACACTTGTAGAAATCAATGTTCCTGTCATATTGCCTAGTCCACCTAATACAACATAAACAAGAATCAGAATAGATGTATTGAAATCAAACTTTGTTGCGGCAACAGATGAATAATTCATCATATACAAAGCACCGGCTGCACCACCTAATGCACTGGATACTACAAATGCCAATGTCTTTGTGGAAGAAACTTTAATACCAATTGTTTCTGCCGCAATCTTATTATCACGGCATGCCTGGATTGCACGGCCTTCTTTTGAATAAATAATGTTATATACAACAAGGAAGGAAATTAAAATCAAAATAAAGCCAACAGTAAATGTAGAAATCATTTTATTTCCAGTTACACCCATTGGACCAGAAACAATCATTTTTCCACCTTCACCTAATTGCATTGTATTGTTGATAAATCCAAAATGAATGCCATTGGCATCTAAACCAACATACAAGTTATTCATCAAAGACATGATAATCTGTCCAAATGCTAATGTTACGATTGCTAAGTAGTCACCTTCCAGTTTTAAAACAGGAATAGAAATCAACCATCCAACAAAGCCAGCAATTAATGCACCAATCACAATACAGATCAACAAACGCACAAAATCATTTGATACTGTATTCAATAAAACTGCATTTGTGATTGCAGCACTAAATCCACCAACAGACATAAATCCAGCCTGTCCAAGATTCAATTCACCAGAGATTCCAACATTCATATTCAATCCGATTGCAGCTACGATATAGCAACAGACCGGAACAAGCAATGAAGAAATCATTCTAGGAATGGAGCCTGCACTCTGCAGAATACTGATAACAATATATGCTACAATCACCAAAGCAAAACTGATTGAACGTCCGCGTGTTTTCGGACCGAAAAGAGATTTTACTAATTTCATAACCAACACCTCAGACTTTCACATTCACTTTCTTACCAAGTAAACCTGTAGGTTTAATGAGTAAGATGACAATCAATACCATAAATACAATTGCATCAGACAATTGTGTTGAAATATATGCTCTTGCAAGATTTTCAATGACACCTAATAATAATCCACCTAAAAATGCACCAGGAATGGATCCAATTCCACCAAGAACTGCAGCTGTAAATGCTTTGATACCAGGCATAGATCCAAGTGTTGGATATACAGATGGATATGTTGCACATAGTAATACTGCCGCAATTGCTGCTAAACCAGAACCAATTGCGAAAGTAATGGAAATAATTTGATTGACATTGATTCCCATCAAAGATGCAGCGCCCTTATCTTCAGAACATGCTCTCATTGCACGTCCTGTCTTTGTTTTATTAATGAACATTGTTAAAACAACCATTATTACAATACAAGATAGAATTGTTAACAATGTTAGATAAGGAATGCTCAATTCACCAATTGTTAATGTGCCTTCCAATATAGTTGGAAAGATTTTTGTATCAGTTCCCCACATTAACATTGCAGCATTCTGCAGAAAATAAGAAACCCCAATCGCTGTAATTAACACAGATAGAGAAGATGCACCTCTCAGTGGCTTATATGCCAGTTTCTCAACAACAATACCAAGTACAGTACATGCAACGACAGATAAAATTAAAGCAACAATCGTAGGTAAACCAAAAGAGCTTAATGCAAAATAGGCAACAAACGCACCTACCATGATGACATCACCATGTGCAAAATTCAGCATTTTCGCAATACCATAAACCATTGAGTAACCTAATGCAATGATTGCATATACGCTTCCAAGTCCAAGACCACCAATTAAATATGATAGAAACGCCATAACTCACCCTCCTTTTTTGTAAAACAACAAAGAAGGCTGTCATTGTTCACGCAATTAACAGCCTCCGTGCGTCACAATTTATTATTCAGCGCTGACGTAAGCACCGTTCTGAATTACAACAGCCTTAGGAGCCTTAGAAACTTCACCATTTGCATTCCAGGTAACATCAGATCCTGTTAAACCATTGAATGTCATAGAAGTAAATTCTTTTTCAAGAGCTGCAGTAATATCTGAAGTAGCATCACTAGCCTTTACACCGGATTCTTCTAATGCCTGAGCAATTGCATATACACTGTCATACGCATCAGCTGCGAACTGGATTGGAGTATCACCATAAGCTTCCTTATAGTTCTTTACGAAATTCTGTGTTAATTCATCTTCTGCATCTGCAGAGAATGGTGTAAGCATATATAGACCTTCAGCTAGAGATGTATCGAAACCTTCCATGTCGAGGATACCATCCATACCATCGCATCCGAAGAACTTTGTTTCATAGCCCTGCTTCTTTGCTTCAGCTAAAATCTGTGAAGCTGGCTGATAATAGATAGGAAGGAATACAACGTCTGCGCCTGCATCTTTGCACTTCTTTACATATACAGAATAGTCTGTTGTACCGTTTGCGAAACCTTGTTCAGCAACGACATCTAATCCAAGCTTTTCAGCTTCATTCTTAAACTTGTTAAAGACGCCTGTTGAATAGTTATCATCATTTCTGTAGATAACACCAACTTTTGTACCAACCTTGTTTTCAGAAATATAGTCAGCAGAAGCTACACCCTGGTTAGGATCTGTGAAGCACATCTGGAATACATTTCCATAAGGATCAGATTCATTATCAGCATTCTGATAAATAACTGCTGTGGATGAACCAGATGGAGTAATTGCGAAAATATCATCCTGCTGGTAGAGAGGAGATACTGCCTGGCCAGCACCAGATGTAGTAGCACCAATAGATGCCTGCATGCCCCAGTCAGCTAATGTATTATAAGCTGTAGCAGCCTTTTCACCATCTGCCTGATCATCTTCATATTTGAATTCAAGCTGTACTTTCCCCTTTGCATTGATTTCTTTGACAGCTAATTCAGCACCATTCTTAACTGCGTTGCCATATACAGCAGCATCACCAGAAAGTGGACCAGAACCACCAATTTTGAATGCTTCAGCAGAAGCTGAAGTTGAATTTGAGGAGCATGCAACTAATGACATTGCCATAGCTGCAACCATTCCTCCTTTAAATACTTTACTTAATTTCATTTCTTTTCCCTCGCTTTTCTTTTCTAAAGAATGATTATGATTATAGAGACATTCATATTTTGCTTCAATAAGGTTTTCACTATTTTTACACATTTTTCTGAAAAACATTTTTCTTTTGTGAAAATGTTTTCACAACTGTATAATCTTCATCTCATATTTATATCTTTTCAAAACAAAAAGATTGCATCTTCTGCAATCCACTTTAGAAATGTATGTATCTTTCCATATAATATAAGAAAAGATCTTGAAATTTTCACAAGACCTTCATTTTTTATTGCTTATCTTCTCTCCAGATTTTTGCTCCGAGTGAAGTCAATTTCTTGTCCAATTCAGAATATCCACGATCAATATGATAGATGTCTGAAATTGTAGTTACACCATCAGCAATCAATCCCGCAACAACCATTGCCGCTCCACATCTAAGATCTGTCGCAACAACTTCTGTTCCACCTAATGGTGTTGGGCCTTCAATATCAGCTTCTCCATTTCTCACTTCAATATTTGCACCCATCTTTGTAAGTTCATAACAATGTTTGAATCTTTCAGGATAGATTGTATCTTCTACTTTACTTTCACCTTTTGCCTGTGTCATTAATACAGTCAGAGGCTGTTGCAAGTCAGTTGCGAAACCTGGATAAGGTTTTGTTGTAACGTCTGTTCCCTTTAAGTCTTTGCTTTCTTCAACTTCAACATAATCAATACCAACATGCATATTGACACCCATTTCATCAAGTTTTGACAATAAGGATTCCAAATGTTGAGGAATGACATTGTTAATACGCATTTTTTTCGCGCACGCAGCCGCTATCACAATAAATGTACCTGCTTCAATTCTATCTGGAATAATTTCATGGAAACAGCCCATCAGATTATCCACCCCATCAATTGTGATAACATTTGTACCAGCACCTCTGACTTTTGCACCCATTTTGTTCAATAATGTTGCAACGTCAATAATCTCTGGTTCTTTCGCCGCATTTTCAATCGTTGTTCTGCCTTTTGCATAAACTGCAGCCATCATAATATTGATTGTTGCTCCTACAGAAGCAATATCCAAGAAAATCTTAGTACCAATCAATTCTTTCGCAGTGATTTCATAGCAGCCTTTTTCAAACTTCACTTCTGCACCAAGTGCTTCAAACCCTTTAATATGAAGATCAATTGGACGAGGGCCAAGGTAACATCCACCTGGCATTTTCATCCTGACATGACCATACTTTCCAAGAAGTGCTCCCATAAAGTAATAGGATGCTCTCAGTTTTGTAACCGCATCTTGAACAAGATCAGTATTCTTCATATTTGTTGGATCAATAATCAGATGATCATCAGCAACTTTTGTAACTTCAATATTTAATATATTTAAAATCTCACAAAGATTATTTACATCTGCAATCTGTGGAATACCTACAATTGTTACAGGTCCATTTGCTAGAACTGCAGCAGGAATTAAAGCAACCGTTGCATTTTTCGCACCAGAAATTGTTACTTCTCCCTCTAATTGATGTCCACCTTCAATTTTGATTACTTGTTCCATATGTATTCCTTTCCTATTTATTAATCAGAAACTTTCTTTTTGTTTCTTCAACCAGTTTAATATCATGTAGATTCTTCTCATAATCCATATGAAAAATATATGCATAAATGACATCAATAACGAATTTCATCGCTGTTGATGAGCCAAACCCACAAATTTTAGGATCTGGTTCATAGTAAGGAACCAGAATATGGTCATTTGCATAAATTGTTAACGGTCCTTTATTAGGTCCTGTTAATGCTACCATATAAATGTTCTTGCTAGATAAAATTTGTGCAATTCTAATTAATTCTTCACTTGGATTACTGTAATAGATAAATAAAGCTGCACTATCTGAATCCTCCTGACATGCCTGTGTTATATTAGCACCTGTTGTCTCTTGAAGGCATACATGCATCCCTATTTTTTCTAGCCGTAAATAAAGATCTCTTGCAAGCAAAAAGCTGTCTTCCGCAGCATAGATATATAATTTCTTTTTATCATGAATCATTTTTGCAATCTTTGATAATTTATCAACATCCAGATCACTCCATGTTTCATTTAAAGCCCCCATAACAATAGCATGTGTCTTATCCGCAATCATCTTTTTGGAATCTGATAATTCATAAGGAACAGAATAGTTCAATTCCTTTCCATTAAAAACAAAAGTATCTAATTCTTTTGCTAATTGAACACATAATTCCTTATGACCTTTATACCCTAATTTTTTACAGAATCTAATAATACTACTCTTAGACGCATGTAAGGTATCTGACAATTCATTCAAAGATAAATTTGTAGCTTCTTTTGGATGCTCTTGCAGATATGAAGCCAACGCACTTTCTGTTGGCGTAAAATTTTCACGATTCCTGATTTTATCAATAATTCTCATAAAAAGATTCTACCATTTTTTCCTAACGAAATAAATGTTGATTCACCATTGCATCACCACCTTGCGAATGTTAATATAGTGACAAATAAAAGCTAAGAAAAAGAAATAATGAAGATAATACAGTTTATAGAGAGCTTTATGTGGTGGAAATAAGGTAATATGCTATCTTCGGAAGTCACTTTTGAGCTGGTGAGTGAATCATAGTAACTTTACCCGTGTGGTTCCGTTATCGATCAAAAGCTTGTTGGAGCTGGAGGTATATAACATTTTTTTGTTATATAAATTGAGTGGTACCGCGGGATATTTGCAGAGGTGTCGTCTCAGTAAATTCTGAGACGATTTTTTGTTTCAGAATCTTCCAACACAAAAAACAAAGAAAGGAAAGATTATGAAAAAATTATCAGCAAAAGAAACAGTATTACTCTCAATCGCATTTTTTTCAATGTTTTTTGGTTCAGGCAATCTTATATTTCCACCATGGATGGGATTCCAGGCAGGAAATACATCTATGATTGCTTTATTGGGATTCAGCATCAGTGCAATTATTTCTATGAATGTGCGTGCAAAAGGCATCAAAGATGAAAAATCCGTCATTTCTTCCACCATCAGTGCAGGATGGATTGCCGGATTCTTCTTGTTTGCTATTTATACAGGTATGACGCTCGTTGGTGCATTATCTGCCGGTTTATTCCAAAATGCAAATAATGGTGCAAATGTTTTGAGTAACATTGTTTATCATCTATTCGGAACATATGGTTTAATTGCATTAGCAATCATTTATGTACTATCCTGTTTAACAACATGCATTGGACTACTATGCAGCTGCTCCGAATTCTTCTCATCTATTTCAAAAATTGCTTACAAAAAATGGATCACCCTTTTTACAATCATCTCTTGTGTTGTCAGTATCTTTAGATTAGATCAGATCTTAACAATTTCAGCTCCTATACTTACAACCATTTATCCTGTTGCAATGGTACTTGTTATATTAGGACTGCTAAAAGACAAAATGCAGCGTTATCCAAATACATATCCAGTAACAATCTATTCTGTTACAATTATTTCTATCATCTATTCTTTGAATTCGATAAACATTCACATCCCATTTATAACAAACTTTATACTGTCTTTTTCACCTAACAAAGATCTTTGCTGGCTGATTCCATCTATAATTGCATTTATGATTGGCATGGTTACAAGTAAAAAGAAAATGCACTAAAAAAAGAAGCAGACTATGGCTTCTTTTTTTATGCAAAATAACGAACGATTTGTTGAATCCAAGCAAAAATTACCATTACACCAACAAATGTCCATAAATACAGGGAAGGTGTATTCATGTACAATTCTTCTTTTTTCTTCCAGATCATGTAGATACCTACAGGTGGGAGGAAAAGAACAAGAGCATATGTCAGCATATTCTTTTTGCTTAAAGAACGAACTAATCTTTGTTGATCTTCTTTGCTTGTTGCGTTTTTAGCTCGCATTTCTGCACGAATTTTTTCATTTTCTTCATGCAGTTCTTCTTTAGTTAACTTTTTCTTATTTTCTCTTTCTGCCATGCGATTATTATCCTATTTATTTACTTAAATAGCAAGGAATTCTAGCATATTTTCACATTGTGAACAATTAAAAAAGAACCAGAGAATTCTCTGATTCTTTAGATACTTCGTTAGAATTAAGCTTCTGCTCCCTGACGGTTTGCTGCAATTACGAATGGTGTGTAGATCAATGTTGATACACCAACGATAATTACGATCTGCCAGATGCCACCCATGATGTTTCCTGAAGATGCTAAGAAACCGAATAAACCAACTGGAGTTGTCCATGGAACGTCGATAACGAACAATGGGCAGAGACCTAATGACTGTACTAAGTAACCACAGCAGATACATGCTACTGGAGCTAAGAAGAATGGTACAGCGAACATAGCGTTCATAACCATTGGGATACCAAAGATAATTGGTTCATTGATGTTGAAGATTCCACAAGGAATAGCTAACTTAGCAATAGCCTTGAAGTCATCTCTCTTAGAGAAAAGCATGATAGCAACGATCAAGCCCATTGTAATACCTGAACCTGTGGATGAGAACCAGCCAGAACCGAATGGGTTAGCAATAATAGAATACTTAGATCCTGCTGTATAGAATACACCAGAAGCTGTAACGCCTTCACCAGCCTGGTAAAGTTCAAGGTTTGTAGCCATCATCTTAGTCATGAATGGTGTTGTAACAGCACTCATAACGTTTGGACCATGGATACCGAACCACCATAGTAACTGCATAATCAATACAACTACGATATATCCAGGAAGACCTGTCATGATCTTTTCTACTGGAGCCATAATTGTCTTAATAACATCAAACATTGTTAAGCCAAACATAGAGCAAATGTAGCCAACGATAGATACAATCAAAATTGTAATGATTGTTGGGAACAGTACTGCGAATGACTGTGATACGTTTGGTGGAACTGAATCAGGAAGAGAAATCTTCAACTTACCTGAATCAACAAGTTTAACATAAAGTAATGTAGCTAAAACACCAACAAGTAAACCAACGAACAATCCATCAGCCTTTGTGTAAGAAGAAGATACAACGTTAGAAATTGTAACTGTTTCTCCACTTTCTGTTGTTGTGGAAGCTGTTGTGTTGATTAATGTAACGAATGAAGCAAGTGCTACTGCTGGAACTGTCTTGTCGTTAGCATGTCCAATGTTTTCTGCATAGTGCATGGAAACGAGTACGCAGATAGCTACTGCCATAAAGTTCATACAACCATAGTTAGCTGTTGTAAAAATAGGTGTTAAAGATTCGAGCCAAGCAAAGCCTGGAACGTTAGCGAGAGAAATGTAGTAAATCATTTCTCCTGTTTTTGGGTCTGGTACACCACCAGTCTGGCATAATACAAACTGGAACAGAGTACAGAAAGCTCCCCAAATGACGACTGGCATGTTGTCAATAAATGAGTCCTTTACAGCAGAAAGAACTGTGTTTGACTGCATCTTACCTGCAAGAGTAAGAAGGCCATTCATAAATTTGTCTTTCATTTTTTCAAATCCCCTTTCGACATCAGTTAGTTTAGATGGCTGTGAAAGGGATTTCAATGAAAAATTAAAATTGTGGAACAAAATTATCTGAAAAAAGCATTTTATAGCTCTGCGTTTGACACTTTTTGACGTTTTTTGTCAGCAAAACAAAATAAAAACGTTTTCAGAGAAAATTCTCTAAGATTCGTTGAAAAAATATTTTCTTTTTTGTGTGAATTTGATGTGTTTACTTTCACATTTTTATTTCAGTTCACCTTAAAATAAACATAATAATGTTCAATTTCACTATCAATATGAGATAAATCGAAAAAATTTTCCTTAGGAAAACTTTTCATTTTCACGTAAGAAAATACATATATTTTCTATGTCATCATTAGAATTTTATATATATTAATGATTTTTACTGCCTTCTAGCTTCACACCCGGAAAAAAGAACCAGAGATTTCCTCTGATTCTTTAGATACTTCGTTAAAATTAAGCTTCTGCTTCCTGACGGTTTGCCGCAATTACGAATGGTGTGTAGATCAATGTTGATACACCTAAGATAATCACTGCCTGCCAGATAGCACCCATGATATTTCCAGATGATGCTAAGAAACCGAATAAGCCAACTGGAGTTGTCCATGGAACATCGATAATGAATAATGGGCAGAGTCCTAATGACTGTACTAAGTAACCACAGCATACACATGCGATTGGAGCTAGGAAGAATGGTACAGCAAACATAGCGTTCATAACCATTGGGATACCGAAGATAATTGGTTCATTGATGTTGAAGATTCCACAAGGAATAGCTAACTTAGCGATAGCCTTGAAGTCATCTCTCTTAGAGAAGAGCATAACTGCGATAATCAAGCCCATTGTGATACCAGAACCTGTTGGTGAGAACCAGCCTGCACCGAATGGTCCAGAGATAATAGAATACTTAGATCCTGCGGAGTAGAATACACCAGCAGCTGTAACACCTTCACCAGCCTGGTAAAGTTCAAGGTTTGTAGCCATCATCTTAGTCATGAATGGTGTTGTAACAGCACTCATAACGTTTGGACCATGGATACCGAACCACCATAGTAACTGCATAATCAATACAACTACGATATATCCAGGAAGACCTGTCATGATCTTTTCTACTGGAGCCATAATTGTCTTAATAACATCAAACATTGTTAAGCCAAACATAGAGCAAATGTAGCCAACGATAGATACAATCAAAATTGTAATGATTGTTGGGAACAGTACTGCGAATGACTGTGATACGTTTGGTGGAACTGAATCAGGAAGAGAAATCTTCAACTTACCGGAATCAACGAGTTTAACATAAAGCAATGTTGTCAAGATACCAACAAGTAAGCCTACGAACAATCCATCAGCCTTTGTGTAAGAAGAAGCAACAACATTAGAGATTGTTACTGTTTCTCCACTTTCTGTTGTTGTGGAAGCTGTTGTGTTGATCAATGTAACGAATGAAGCAAGTGCTACTGCTGGAACTGTCTTGTCGTTTGGATGTCCAATGTTTTCTGCAAAATGCATGGAAACAAGAATACAGATAGAAACTGCCATGAAGTTCATACAGCCATAGTTAGCTGTTGTGAAAATTGGTGTTAAAGACTGTAGCCAAGCAAAACCTGGAACGTTAGCGAGAGAAATGTAGTAGATCATTTCTCCTGTTTTTGGATCAGGCACACCACCGACCTGACATAAGACGAACTGGAATAGAGTACAGAAAGCACCCCAAATGACGACTGGCATGTTGTCAATAAACGCATCCTTGATTGCTGAGAGGACTACGTTTGACTGCATCTTACCTGCAAGAGTAAGAAGGCCATTCATAAATTTTTCTTTCATAAAACTTTACGTTTCCTTTCTTGTAAAACTATTCTATCTCTGAAATGAAAGCGCATACAATGTTTTTTAGCATATTGGTACTAATTTTTCGAAAATTTATGTGATTTATTTCGTTCACTGACAATTTTTCGGCATCTTTTTTCAATTTTATGTTTGTTTATTTCTTTTTTTCTTTGTTTTTTATTGATATATGACTATTCCATTTCATTATTTTGGGATTGTTATGTGAATTATGAACATTTACAAGCAAATAAATATCCACCGGCCAAGCCGATGGTTTTTCAGTTTCGGGCATAGCCCTGCTCTCAAAGTTCCGCCTTACAGCGCTAATGTGGTCTGCGGCGTACATTTATTTCCCGTAAACGGATCTTCTATCTCCAGTTCTAGCTGCTCAGCTATTTGCTCCTCCTTCAGCTGATTCTGAATATATTCCTGTATCTTTTTCGTGTTTTTTCCTACTGTATCCACATAATAGCCTCGACACCAAAATTCTCGATTCCTGTATTTGAATCTTGCATTTGCCCATCTTTCATATATTATCTGACTGCTTTTTCCTTTCAGATAGCCCATAAAAGATGAAACACTCATTTTAGGTGGTATTTCCAGCAGCATATGCACATGATCTATACATACTTCTGCTTCTATGATTGTTACACCTTTCCACTCACACAAATCTCGAAGTATTTTTCCTACTTCAATCCTTCTTGCGTCATAAAATGCTTTTCTTCTATACTTCGGTGCAAACACCACATGATACTTACAATTCCATTTCGTGTGTGATAGACTGTGTAAGTCATTAGTATATTTTGACATTATAAATCCTCCTGGTATTCTCGTTTGTAGTTTGCAGACCACACACGAATTATACGCAAGAAGGATTTATTTTCCATTATCTCTCCGCTAAAGCTTTGCCTGATCCCAAGACTATCTTGGGGTTTTTTTAGCAAAAAAAAAGAACCCATACATTATGGATTCTTTCATAGTTTTCCAGCAATTAAGCCTTGTTAGCAGATCCGAAAGCTTCGCAAAGTTCAACAACCTTCTTTGTTACAGCTTCTGTACCTGGCTTGAGAAGTTTACGTGGGTCATAACCCTTGCCTTCCTTATCCTTGCCAGCTTCGATGTAAGCTCTTGTAGCTGCAGCGAATTCTAACTGTAATTCTGTGTTGATGTTAACCTTAGATACACCAAGTGTAACAGCTTCGTGAACCTGTTCAAATGGAATACCAGAACCACCGTGTAATACTAGTGGTTTGCCTTCAACAGCTTCGTCGATTTCCTTTAATCTGTCGAAGTTTAATCCCTTCCAGTCAGCAGGATATACACCATGGATGTTACCAATACCAGCAGCCAAGAAATCAACACCTAAAGCTGCGATTTCAGCACATTCCTTTGGATCAGCTAATTCACCGTTAGATGTAACGCCATCTTCAGTACCACCGATACCACCAACTTCACATTCAACAGAGATTCCCTTTGAATGAGCTAAAGAGATGATGTCCTTGGACTTAGCAACATTTTCATCAAAATCGTAATGAGATCCATCAAACATAACAGATGTGAAACCAACTTCGATACAAGCCTTTGCACCTTCGTATGTGCCATGGTCTAAATGAAGAGCTACTGGAACAGTAATGCCCATTGATTCATAAAGATCACGAACCATGTCAGCGACTGTCTTGAAGCCGCCCATGTACTTACCAGCACCTTCAGATACCTGTAAGATTGTTGGGGACTTTGCTTCCTGTACACCAGCAAGCACAGCCTTTGTCCATTCTAAGTTGTTGATGTTGAAGGCTGGAATAGCGTAATGTCCTTCGTGAGCCTTTTCAACCATTTCTTTTGCAGAAACTAATGCCATAATATTTCGATTCCTCCTATATTTTGGTACCTATATTTTAGTCGCGATTAACCTCCATGACAAGCTTTACTTGTGATACGAATCACTTATTTACATTTTTTTCATACAATTGCATAAAAATAATACATAACTTCGCCATTATCATCTAATGCAGACATGTAATATAACGTTGCTTCTTTTGTATCTATGGATATCTTTCCAATGATCTGTAAACTCTTTGATTCCTTATTTTTTGTCAAATCATCAAAATGATCTTTTACATATTGCTGGCCATCATTCATCATTGTTTCTTGATTATCATATACATCTGAACGATACAATACATTTCCAAGATAAGAATTCACATCTTCCCATTTACCTTGACCTTCACTTGCCTCGTCTTTTCCTTCATTCATCTGTCCCAAAGCCTGCGTATATGTTCTTGTACCAATTGTCATAAATGATGATGGCTCTTTTTTCTTAACGGTAACACTAAAAGCAAGATCCGTTGCATTTCCATTGATATCGCAAGCTTTTAAACGTACATTGTAACTTCCAGGTGTTTCTGTATCCACATCACTAGAAATCGTATACCACCCTTTCGAATAATACGGTGCATTCTTTTCTTCCTTTTCAGGTTCTGTTTCAACAAACTGCAAATCGCCATCAACAGCATCTTTCACAGATTCAATATTATCTGCTGCATCAAATGCATCACCTTCTGTAATTGTCACTTTACTTTCTTTCAATGTAATCTGTGGAGACTGGGTATCATGCACAGTAATATTCAAAGAAAAATCTCTCGTTACTTTCTGACCATAGCTATCATCCATAGAAACTGTATATACAAGCTTCTGCGTTCCTACTTTAGATGTATCAATCTTTGATGGATTACATTGGATATCACCATAGTGTGTATCCACAATCGAAAGTGGATCATTTGCTTCAACGCCATATTCATAGATTGTCAAATCCACTTTGTTGCCATCAGTATCCTTTTCATCTTCTTTAAAAGTAACTTTTAATTGGTTATAGATCTTATCATACGCAGCCTGTTTAGCCTGCTGCTGTTTTTCATAATTAGAAATCAGCAAATACCCACCAATACAAATGACACACACAACCGCCAGTACAATAAAAATCCATGTTTTCTTTTTATGATTTGCTGGTTTTTTATCATTTGTTTCAGGTTCTTCTTTTTTTGTCTCTGCTTTCTCTTCTGACATCCCAATATGAATATCATCTTTCTCAGCATCATCCAAATCCACAGTAATAGGGGTCATACGCACCGGTTTTTCAACAGGTTCATCCAATGTATCCTCTTCATTTTCGTGATGATATACAACATCTTCAACGATAGGCAGTTCTTCTGTATGCTGCTCCTCTTTCAAATTCTTGTCTGGCTCCATATTTTTCACCTTTCCAAAAAAGGGGTCACTTCAAGTGGCCCCTCTTTCATTTTTTTAATTGTCAAATGCATCATCCCCAGTAGGAAGGTCTAATCCGCTCTTATCCAGTGTTTCGTCGAGGTCTTCATCATCCATCGCAATCTCACTTGTATCGATATGAACTTCATCAAACTTTCTTCTGTTTCTTAGATCCCATTTGTTTCCTTCTAAAGAAGCAAATCTTGAATCAAGCATCAGTTCTGAATAGAACTGACTCTTTTTCTTTCTTAATTTTTCTTCCGGAATGCTCATTTGCTTACTTACTTCTGCCCAAAGTTTTGCAAAATCGATTTCTTTTTTTCTCTTTGACAAGCACTGGTAAGCTACATCCGTCATGCTCTGTGAAACGCTCATTTTTTTATCTCCCTTATCTACGCATCTTAAAATGCAAACGATTTCTTTATTGCGCAAGTATGTTACATTGTGGAAGATATAAAGTCAAGACACATTATGAAAGATATTGTATGTTCCACTCCAACCTTTGACGTAAAATTTCTTCATTTTCACAAATCACACTGTATTCAACAGCCCATAGCGACTCGCTTTTTACGACTTTGTGTGTTTTTGTTTTCATTTCCATATCTCCATATGGACTTTTTATCGTTGAATGACCAAATTTTCCATTTTTTAAAACTGTAGTGGAAGAAATATCACATTTTCTCTCTAATGTAACCTCATCTTCTTCAAACGTCACAAAATGCAAAGCATTTTCATCTTTTTCTTTGTACTTCAAATGGTTGTTTTCTAAAATTGCATTTCCATCCGCAATTATTTTTTCCTCATTTTCTAATAAATTAATTTGTTTTAACTGTATTCTTACTTTCATTACTCCACCTTAGGAAAATACACTTTATTGTCATCTTTCTCTGGTCCATGGATCAAAGAATATACGATATTGGAAGCATTTGATAATTCCTTTGTTGAACCATCTTTCATGCGTACCCATATGCTTCCTGTACCAGAACCAGAATACGGAACATATGGAGATTGTGCAACCTCATCTTTTGCCCAGTAATAATGCAGATCATATCCATTCTTCTTTAATGTATTTCTGATCTTGCGGTTCTCATTTGGCTGAGAATCTTGATATTCAAATAAAATACGATCTCGAATACGAATTGCTAAATCTGAAACAATTGAATCAGGATGCTTTGTCAACAAATGGAAACCATATCCGCAGGACGTTTCATCAAGTTGAAAATAGGCATCCAAAGATATCTTTTTTCCTGAAATAATTGGTTCAAATAGAGAAATGACATGTTCATCAGCATTTTCATATCCAAGATCTTTCAATCGCTTAAAAAGCAAATGCAATACGGTTTCATAGCTTCTAGCAACGGGATGGTAATAAACCTGCCAGTACATGTGATAACGTGCCATAATGTAGTTTTCGACCGCATATACACCACTTTCTTTGATCACAAGCTGCTTCCCATCATGTACACGCATTGTTCTCAAGATTCTTTCAAGATCATATTCTCCATATTTTGTACCTGTAAAATATGCATCTCTTAACAAGTAATCAAAGCGGTCCGCATCTAATTGTGAAGAAATCAGCTGACTCAGTAATGGATTGCTGCTTTCATGTCGAATCACATCCGCTACATCTTTACTCAACCCTTCGCAACAATCTTCAAGAATTCTTGTAATTTCTGTATTTTCTTCAATGATTCTGCATGTAAACTCTTCATGGCTTGTTTTCGTAACACCTTCAAACGCATGAGAATATGGGCCATGACCAATGTCATGTAAAAGCCCTGCAAGCATTGCGGTTACTTTTTCCCTTTCATTTAAGGCATTTGAAATATCCTGTACTTCACTGACCATTCTTCTAACAAGTTCATATACGCCTAAAGAATGCCCAAATCTTGAATGTTCTGCGCAATGATATACAACATACGCACCACCTAGCTGACGTATTCTTCTTAGACGTTGAAACCAGCTGGAATTAATCACATCCCATACAACCTGCAAATCCACATGAATATACCCATGTACAGGATCTCTCAACACCTTTTCTTCAGTTGTCTTTTTGAACATTTTTATTTTTCCTCAAGAAGAACGATTGCAAATGCCTGCACACCTTCTTCTCTGCCAACAAATCCCATCTTTTCTCCACGTGTTGCCTTGACACTGACTTGATCAATTGAACAATGTAATGCATTTGCGAAGTTTTGTCTCATTTTTTCAATATGTGGTGCCATTTTAGGTTTTTCAATCATAATCAGTGAATCAACATTTCCAATTCGATATCCTTTTTCATCCATCATTCTAGCAACTTCTTTTAAAATGATTTGTGAATTCACACCTTTCCACTTTTCATCTGTATCAGGAAACCATTTTCCTAAATCCCCTAATGCAAGTGCACCTAAGATAGCTTCTGCTACCGCATGCGTTAATGCATCTGCATCAGAATGTCCAACCAATCCTTTTGTATGTGGAATTTCAACGCCACCTAAAACAAGTTTTCTGCCCTCAGCTAATTGATGTATATCAGTACTTTGTCCAATTCTCATATGAATATCTCCATCTTTTTCATCTATTTTACCGTATAATATTTCATATGAAATTAGAAATTCCAGAATATGTATCTATTTTAATGAAAGAATTAAACAAACACGGTTATGAATGCTTTGTGGTTGGCGGGGCAATCCGTTCTATTTTGCTAAACAAGCCTGTCAACGACTATGATTTGACCACAAGTGCGCTCCCAGAAGAAACAAAGCAAGTTTTTCATACCTATCATACAATTGATACAGGGTTAAAACACGGCACAGTCACTGTCGTTTCAAAACATATTCCTGTAGAAATCACTACCTATAGAAAAGATGCAGAGTACAAAGATCACCGTCATCCAGATGAAGTCATTTTCACACGGACAATCAAAGAAGACTGTGCACGTAGAGATTTCACAATTAATGCCCTTTGTTATTGTGAGGAAACTGGTATTTTAGATTTTTTCAATGGAAAAGAAGATATTGAAAAAAAGATTGTTCGCTGCATTGGGGATCCTTATCAACGTTTTGAAGAAGATGCATTACGTATTTTAAGAGCGATTCGCTTTGCTTCGCAGCTTAATTTTTCAATTGACGACCACACATCAAAAGCAATCTTAGATACAAAAGAAACATTGTCTTATGTTTCCATCGAAAGAATTCAGGAAGAGATGAATAAGTTTTTTGCTGGCGAAGGCTGTGTTCCTTTATTGTATCCATATAGAAAGGTGTTCTCTGTATTTCTAAAAGAAATGGATTCAGTGAACTGGGAACAATTGATTCAGCGATTACAGAATTCTAAGCAAGACTACAGAATTCGCTTTGCTCTAGTATTATCAGATCCTGCATTCAGTGATGTTAAACACACATTAAAATACATGAAATATTCAAACAAAGAAATCACCGCAATTTCTCAAATGATCAGATACAGAAATGCACCAATCTCCACAAAAACAGATATTTTATATTTATTGAAAGATATGTCATGTGATTTCATGCAATATTTAAATTACCGAGAAGCCTATGATTTAACATTATATGAACAATCTTTCCATATTTATCAATCCATTATTCAAAACAATGATTGTTACAGCTTAAAACAGCTTCAAATCAATGGAAAAGATATGATTGCTTTAGGATATACAGGGAAAGACATTTCACTGTATCTCAATCAATTATTGAACGCAGTCATTGAAGAAAAAACAGCCAACAATAAAGAAAAATTGATTGCTTACTTACAAACAATCAATTGATATGCATATCTAGGGGAACCATCTTTGACATAGATGATTCCTGTTTTTTTAAACCCATTCTTTTCAACCATTCTCTGCATCGATACATTCTTTTCATGCGTATCAATACGAATGTTGAAAATACCTTTTTCTCTGCCAATTTCTTTTGCTTTTTCTATAAACAGGGAAGCAACATTTTTACCTTTCATTGATGAATCAACACATATTCTATGAATCACAATATATGTATCATCATTGAACCATGCTCCATCAATAACAGTATAGTTAGGTTCTGCAAGAGATGAAATATATGAATATCCTATCACCTCTCCATTTTCACACGCACAATACGCACCACCCTTTTGAATATCGTCCAATACATCACACGCATCAGGATACCCATTCTGCCATTGTGGAATACCATTTTCTTTTAAATATGCTTTTGCCTGATTTATAATTTCTACGATTTGCAGAACATCACTTTTCTTACTTTTTCTAATTTCCATTTCATTTAAAAAGCAGGTTACCCTGCTTTACACTTCTTATAGTTTCTTAAACTGATCTACATCAAGAACGAAGATTGTAGCTCCACCAACCTGTACTTCTACAGGGAAAGAAGCATAGCGTCCAATATCATAGCTAGCTGTAGATGGAACGATTTCAGTACGTCTTTTTGCTTCAGAACCAATAACATCAATACATTTATCAACAAGATCGTCATCTGTACCAACGATTAACGTTGTATTACCAGCTCTTAGAAAGCCGCCAGTTGTAGACAAACGAGTCATGTAGAAATTATTTTTTGTGAGTGCTGAAGTTACAGCGGAAGCATCATCGTTAGAAACGATAGCTAATACGAGTTTCATATGTAAACCTCCTAATCTAATATTATTTTATCACAAATCTTTAAACATTAAATCTGAAGAAAACAACATCGCCATCCTGCATGACATATTCCTTTCCTTCAACACGGAGTTTACCAGCTTCTTTGAGTGCTTTTTCACTGCCATATTTCATGAAATCTTCATATCCATATACTTCTGCACGGATAAATCCCTTTTCAAAATCTGAGTGAATGACACCAGCACACTGTGGTGCTTTCATTCCTTCATGGAATGTCCAGGCTCTGCATTCCGGTTCACCAACTGTAAAGAAAGTACGTAGTCCTAATAAATGATATGCAGCCTGAATGATCTGATCTAAGCCAGATTCTTTAATCCCCAGATCATCAAGGAATGCCTGTTTTTCTTCTTTATCTAACCCTGATAATTCTTCTTCCATCTTTGCACAGATTGCGATGACTTCACTGCCTTCACTTTCTGCCAGTTTCTTAACATCTTGATAGTAATGATTGCTTTCAGGATCATTAATTTCATCATCAGACATATTTGCTACGTAAATGACTGGTTTCGCTGTCAATAAACCATAGTTTTTCATAATTTCAAGATCACTGTCATTGAGATCCAGTAAACGAACAGCCTTGCCATCCAGTAATTGTTCTTTAAACTTTGTTAATGTTTCCATTTCCTTGACGGCATCTTTATCTTTTGTCTGTGCTTTCTTTGCAATCTTGCTGATACGATTTTCTACAGAATCTAAATCTGCAATTGCTAATTCAAGATTGATTTCTTCAATATCACGTACTGGATCAACAGACCCTTCTACGTGTTCAATATTTGAATCATCAAAGCATCTAACAACGTGAATAATAGCATCTGTAGAACGAATGTTTCCTAAGAACTGGTTTCCTAGACCTTCCCCCTTGGATGCACCCTTCACTAAACCAGCAATATCAGTAAATTCAAATGTTGTATAAATTGTTTTCTTTGGATGGAATGCTTCTACAAAGTCTTCCATTCTTTGATCAGGAACTTCTACGACACCTACGTTTGGTGCAATTGTCGCAAACGGATAGTTCTCTGCCAATACCTGGCTATTTGTAATTGCGTTAAAAAGTGTTGATTTACCTACGTTTGGTAAACCGACAATACCTGCTGTTAATGACATTTTCTAATTTACTTCCCTTCTTTATTCCTGTGGAGCTTTCTCCACAACCTTTTTCATTTTACGCTCAAATTCATGACGAGGAAACATAATTACGTTTCCACACCCCATACATTTAATTTTTATATCCGCGCCCATACGAATAATCTGCCAATATTTACTTTTATGACACGGATGTTCCTTTTTCATTTCAACGATATCATTCAATCCATATTCATTTACCATTACAATACCCTCGCTTATACGCTTCTATTGTATTCTTTAATAACATTGTAATTGTCATAGGACCAACCCCTTTTGGAACAGGTGTAATCGCACGACAATGATTCTTTACAGATTCAAAATCTACATCCCCACATAAATGGCCATCTTCTAATCGATTCACGCCTACATCAATAACATATGCATCCTCTTTTACATAAGAAGCATCAATATACTTTGGAGAACCAATCGCCACAATCAATATATCTGCCATTCTTGTAATTTCTTTTAAATTCTTTGTGTGGGAATGACAAATCGTTACCGTAGCATTTGCATTTTGAAGTAAACGAGCAACAGGCGTTCCGACAAGTTTACTTCTTCCAATCACAACCGCATGCTTTCCTTTTGGATCACAATGCATACGTTTTAACAACTCTAAAATACCACTTGGTGTACATGGAGCAAATGCCGGTTCATTTAAGAACAGCTTGCCAAAATTCACTGGTGTTAAGCCATCTACATCTTTATTAGAAGAAATATAGGATACTGCTTCATTTTCATCTAAACCTTTTGGAAGAGGCAACTGTAATAAAATACCATCTACTCCAGGATCATTTGATAAACGCTGCAGTTCACTGTTTAATTCTTCTTGTGAAATAGAAGCTGGCAATATCAGTTCTACACTATGAATTCCAACACTTGCGCATGCTTTTTCTTTTCCTTTAACATAGGAAATGGAAGCAGGATTATCCCCAACAAGAACAACAGCTAGACACGGTACACGATTACCACTTTGCTTAATTGCATCAATCTGCTGTCTCATCTCATCTCTGATTTCTTGAGATAGTTCACTGCCATAAATAACTTCAGCCATCCTTCACCTCCTATTTTCGAATATCTATATCACTGTCCAATATGATTGTAACAGGTCCATCATTCAATAAATCCACCTTCATATCTGCACCAAAGATACCTTCTTCTACATGAATTCCAATCTTTCTTAAATATTCATTGAAATATATGTATAAAGGTTCTGCAATCACCGGTTTACCAGCATATGAAAAAGAAGGACGATTTCCTTTATGACAGTCTGCATATAAAGTGAATTGAGAAATCGATAGAATAGATCCGTCTACCTGTGAAAGATTCAAATTCATCTTATCTTCTTCATCTGTAAAAATTCTTAGTTTTGCGACCTTTTCAGCCATTTTTTCAACAATTTCTCTTGTATCTTCATTTTGAATGCCAACTAAGATCATATATCCTTGATTGATCTTGCCATGAATTGCTCCGTCTATTTCAACAGAAGCATGTTTTACTCTTTGAATTACTAATCTCATAACAAGGATTTTATAACAAATACCAATTTTTTAATATCATAATTCAATTTATTTTATTTATGATTGTGACAGAAATGTGAAACATGTTAAATGTAAACGCTTACAGTTTGGGATAAGTGTGTGAAAGCTTTCAAAAATTTGATACAGACTTAAGAATTTGTTAATATTTTAGTATGCAAAAGAACAATAAATTAAAAAAGACATTCAGATTCATCTTGCCAATGTTAGCGGCGGGAGCTATTGTAGCTGCCTCAATCAACTCTGACGTTAAGGCTGATGATCCATTAAAAGGAAGTTTACCAGTTTACGATATTGAACTAGGAGATACAAATGTAGCAGCAACATTGAAAGCTGATGTTATTACAGATCGTTGTAATATTGATGACAATCTGAACATCGATGATATCAACATTGACTTATCAAGTATTGATATTTCTGGCTTGGATACTTCGAAAGCAGGTATCCAGACAGTTACATTAAAAGTAAACCTGGTATATACGGATAATTTAACAGATTCTGTTGGTTATTCATTTACACAAAATGCGGCAGTTAACATGAAAGTAGTTTCCGCCCCAGCATTGAAACTGAAATCCAATGAAGTAACTGTTAATAACGGTGATACTTTCATTCCTGAAAGTTACATTTCTTATATCAACGACGATTCTGGTGAATTGCCAGCATTAACTGTTGATACACAGAACTTAGATATGAATGCTGATGGTACTTATCTAGTCACATATAAAGCTGTTGATTTACAAGGTAATACAACAACACAGAATTTAGTTGTTAATGTAAAGACTCCTCAAGAAGTATTAGATCAGATTGCTGCAGAACAAGCTGCACAAGCCGAAGCTGAAGCACAGGCACAGGCTGAAGAAGCTAGAAGAGCTGCAGAACAGGCTGCTTTATTAGGAGCTAGTGGAGAAAACACAAATATTTCTGGTCTTGGATATACAGCTGGCGGTGCTAACCCTTATGGTGGTGGCTGGTCTAACTGTACATTTGGTGCATGGCAGGCTTTATATAATGCAAGAGGTATCGCATTACCAAACTTAGGAAATGCATCACAATGGTATGCTAATGCAGCAGCATTAGGTTACGCAGTAAGTGGATCACCTACTGCTGGCAGTATCGCTGTATATAACGGACATGTTGCTTATGTTGATGGCGTCGAGGGAGATATGGTTCATATTGTAGAAGGTGGTTTCAATGGTCACTATAATGAACGTTGGGTATCTTCTGCCGGTACAGGTACAAAATCAACAATTGGTTATATTAACGTCTAAAAGAACGGCATTTCCGCAATGTCATTAAGTTAGTGGTCTCAGCTTTAATGAAAATGAATTGAAAATTCAA
>ERZ1034897.49-NODE-49-length-66614-cov-23.258252_pt1 | contig 66614 bp, 45 predicted proteins | sample MGYA00520629_ERZ1034897 | MGnify/ENA primary metagenome ERZ1034897 (study PRJEB33766, sample SAMN09781789) | gut metagenome | biome: gut microbiome | host: Homo sapiens | place: Madagascar | study: EMG produced TPA metagenomics assembly of the PRJNA485056 data set...
AAGAATACATATACAGAACCTCTTACTGAAGAGTACCTTATACAGGTTTGTAAAAAGCTATTTACTTCAACATCAGAAGAATTACAAGCACAAGCTGAAAGAAAGAAGAAGGTAAGTAGAAATATTGATTTCTTTATGCATCTTCCTACGTATGCAGTATTAGAGAATTTTTCCCAGGAAGAAATATTAATTCTATCTTATATAGTAGGTCAAGCTGCAACTGGTAATCTTCCTATTGTAGGACAACAGGGTATAAAAACTATGGAGAAAGCTATTGAATACATTGATTGTCAATGTCCTTTAAAAGATAGCTTCTATAACCATGTTTTAAGTATTTATTGTGAATTTTTATAAAGAATGTAATATGAAAAGAACAAAATGGATTGTAGGAGTAAGAAATAAACTCTCCTCATTGGCAATGGAATGTGATTCCTATGCCGCTATTGAAGAAACCAGAATGAGAGATTCTGAAAGACAGACTCTTCAGAATATGTTAAGTAAAGCTGTTGAATGGATTGACAGTAGGATATAATACTAGACTGAGGAGAGTATCACCCTACTCTCCTTGGCTTAAACAAAGAAACCCGTTAAATAATATAAAGATATTGATTAAGTAAGAACATCTCTTTAATTAATTACTTATCTTTGCCTCAAAATTAAATAATAAACAATTTATGGGATGCGTAAATAGAAGTAGTAAGGAGTTCAAGAATCTATCCACAAGAAATAATGTGGATAGCAATACTCTTGAGCTTATTACTCACAAGTATTGGTTAGAAGCAGGAAATGAAACTCTCTTTCCTACAGATGTTTATATTCTGGCTCAGCTTGGTAATACTCATTATCAGGAGTCTGGTAAGTTTGTAAGAAAACTATGGGAGATGAGATATAATGCTCTACAGGAGTTTAAGTCTCTCAGGGAACTTCAGGTAGCTAGGAAGGAAGCATCAAACTTCTTCCCTCAGTCAGCTATTGTTCATTACAGAAATGCTAAGGGAAACTATGTTCTTTCTGTTAAGAGACCTGTGGAGACTGTTAACTATGACAAAGATAACTTCTTTGAGGAACTTGATAACATGGGTTCTGTCAAGGATGTCAAGAAACTGAATCTTGATATTAAAGAGAATCAGACTTATACTCTTGATAAGGTACAGGAGTTATATCATAGATTTAATGAAGATAGAACTTCAAAGGTATTAGCAGATAAAGTCTTTAGTATTGCTAAGGACTTAGGTCTTGAAGTAACCTTTGGTGAAACACTTCCTTTTGGTACTATTGGTAAGTATACCAACAACAATACTATCATCTACAAGAAGTCTTTCCTTGAAAGAGATATGATGAATAGTCTGAAAGCTCCTATTATCCTCCATGAAATACTTCATGCCCTCTCTATGTATGCTCTTTCTAATCAGACTAAGAATTGGAAGAGAAGTGAAGACCTGGAGAAGTTCAGAACAGAAATGAATTCATTGTATCAAGACCTCAAGACCAATCCTATTTTAAAGGGTGAAAGAGGTATTGTTGATGTCTTTGAGTTTGTTGCAGAACTTGGTAATCCTGTCTTTAGAAAGAGAATCCAACAGATAGATGAACTGAATAAAGCAAAGAAATCCTTTTGGTCAAGAGTACTTGATGCCTTCAAGACCCTTCTTGGTCTTCATACCTCTAATACATACTATCAGAGGTCAATGAATGCCTTAGAGAAAGCCCTTGATTCCTTTGATATTGATACTTATATGAGATATAACGGTATCAAGAATCCTTTGAGAAAGGGATATAATGAGAAGGAATGGGACTTCAGAACATTATCTGATGATGAATTGAAGAAGGAGATTGTCCATGACTTTAATAAAGAGGTATACAATGAAGAGTTACAAACTTTAAAGAGTAAGGCTATTGCTAATGGTACCTTTATGAAGGCACCTAATGGTAAGAACTCTAATCTTAGTGAAAGACAGTGGCTTCAAGTTAGAACAAAAGACTTCAAAGAGTGGTTTGGTGATTGGGAGAAGGAATATACGCCTCCTAGACAATATAACCTATCTACTTGGGAAAGGACAGGAGAATATGTAGATGTACTTGGGAAAGATTTTTTGGGAAATACTTATTCTACTTCTAATGAAATATTGTCTCATCCAGTAGAAAGAAAAGAACCTACAAAAGAAGACCCATTTGGTTTTAATAGTACAGGAGTATCTAAAGCTATAAAAGTAGGAACTTTAGTTAACAGGTCAAATCCTTTAAATGGAATATGCCAATTTACAGCACAAAGAGTACAAGCTTTCTTAAAGGATAGATATGGGATTGATGCTCATACTAATATTATAAATGCAAAAAGTCCTGTTACTGGAGAAACCATAACTCATCATGTAGTAGCATTGAGTATTGACGGTAAACCTTATATATATGATATGCCTCAAACTGAATTTATTTCTACAAATGGAAATACATTCAATGTTGGTAATAAAGAATATAAGGAAGCTGTCATTACAAAAGAATATGCCCCTAGATTAATTGAGATTTCAAAAGACTCTTTGTTGAAAAACTATGGGGACTCTAATGATGCCCAAATATCTGTTATTAAGGATACAGCCAAATTAAGTGGTAATATTAAATCATCAGATATTAAGGCAAGTTATATTCCTGCATATTCTTCAGATGTTTCTAAAGTAGTAGATGAAAATGGAGAACCTTTAGTTGTTTATCATTATACTGATAATGAAAATCTGACTGAGTTTAGTACAGAGTTTGATAATTTCTTTTCAAAGACAGGTGGTACCAAGAACGCTATATTCTTTACTACAGATAATGTTGTACCTGGTAGTGAGGATAATTTCTTAACTAGTAGAAAAGCTAAGTTGTCTTTGTTCTTAAACATAAAAAACTTAGAAGTATTTCATGGTACTAAGGATGACCTGCACAAGCAAGGAACTTCTTATAGAGAGATAGTAAATAAATCATCTAAAAGAAAGGGTTCTGAAAATGGTATAGTACTTACAGGTTTTGATGATAATAAGAAAGAGAATCAAACTATATATGTTGTTCATAATCCTAATCAGATTAAGTCAGCAACAGATAATATAGGAACATTCTCTAAGACAAATAACAACATTGCTGATTATGCAAAGACTGGTGAGTTTGTTAGTACTATGTCTGGCAAAGAACTTAAAGATGAGTTATCTCTCATTGAGCAGGAAAGTGCTGATTATGATTTGGTAAACAATATACCAGAAGATAATAAGCATAGTGGTAAAGCTGTGCCTCAAGACTTTACATTTGCTGATGGTACTACCGTTAAAGCCCCATTTAAGCCTAATGCTCAGCAGATAGATGCACTCAATGAGATGGATAGATTCATGAAGTCTAATGAGACATCTATGACTCTTAGTGGCTATGCTGGTACTGGTAAGACTTCCCTTATGGAGATGATTGCCAAGAAAGGACAGAAACAGAATAGACCTGTGATGTTCTGTGCTACTACCAATAAGGCAGCAGCAGTACTTAATGACAGAGTATCTAAAGCTGGCTTTAAGGCATCTACATTAAATAAGGTGTTTGGTATCAATGTAGAAGTAGATTCAAGCAAATCATATAATGCTAGAAACTTGGTGAATGTCTTGAAGGATGTAGATATTATGCCAGGCACTACCATTATCATTGATGAAGCTTCTATGATCAATGAGGAGAATTATAAAATCCTCAATGATATTGCCAAGGAGCATCGTCTGAAGATTATCTATGTAGGTGATGAAGCCCAGTTAGCTCCTGTCAATGAGGACAAAATCTCCAAGGTCTTTAGAAATGGTGAAGGTAAAGTTATCCGTCTTACCCAAGTAGAAAGAACAGATGACAATGCTATTCTTAAGGAAGCTACAGCAATCCGTAATGGAGAACCTTTGTCTAAGGTATCATCATTCAATAGTAAAGGTGAAGGTGTTGCATATATCTCTCCACAGCATCAAGATGCTATCAATGAAGTCATTGATAAGTATGTTAAAGGCTTGAAGCAGAATCCTAATTATTTTAGAATCCTTGCTTATACCAACAAGGCTGTAACTGCCTATAATAATCAGGTAAGAGAACTCTTAGGTTATGACTCTCCTATTCCACATGTAGGTGAGCCTATGACAGGCTATGCTAACTGGGGATATGAATGGAGAACCAAGAGTTATAGATTCATTAACTCTGAATCATACAAAGTAACTCAGGTAGGTAGACCTACTACAGTACAGACCAGATTAGACAATGGTACTCCTGTAGTAATGCAGGCTGTTCCTATTACTCTTGAAGACTCATTGGGCAATGTAGATACATTCAACTTCATGGACATTAAGAATAATACCCAGAATAGACAGAGTGCTATGATTCTTGCCAATGAGAAGAAGAGATTGTGGAATGAAGCTAGAAGAGCCTATGGTAGAGAAGCTAAGGCAGCAGTCTATGCTAAGATTAATGCTATTGATTCTTTCCTCTTTGTTAATGATAACATTGAAGATAATAGCCATAACCTTTTGCAGGCAAAGACTATTGACTTTGGTTATGCTCTTACCATTCATAAGTCACAAGGTTCTACTTTTACCCACGTATTGATGGATGATGTAGATGTATCTAGAGCTTCTATGAGTAGTAACAATGCTGCTAATGCTATGGAGATGGTTGACCTTGGAGAAGAAACTAGAAATGATGCAGCCAATGCAGAGTTAAAGAGTTCTGAAGAAGTTGATTTAGGAGACCTTAGTGATGTAGAAGTAGAGAATATTCAACCTGACCAGGCTGCTAATATCAAGCAGCAGCTTGAATATGTTGGTGTATCTAGAGCTACTGATACTGTTACTATCATTAGTAATAATGTAAAGAAGGAAGGTTCTCCTTTACATCCTACAAAAGAAGTAAAAGGAGATAAAGTAAGCTCAAATACTACTCATTTGAATATTACTCCTGCTAACAGTGTAGATAAAAAGGCTGCTATAAAAGGAGCTATGGCAAATAAGTTTATTGGATTTGCAGAGGGTATCTTTAACAGCTCTACTGGAAAATATGCTCAACAAGCAGGAGATAAAGCTAATACAGGAAACTATACCTCTGATGATGTAGTCTTTGTAAGCATTCCTGGTAAAAGAGGAAATGAAGATGCTAGACATCAACAGCAGGATAGAACTATTGCTGAAGCATTAAAGGCATTAAAGGCTGGAGCAACATTGCTTACTGACAATAAGGCCTATACAGAAAATAGTACTTATAATGAAGGTGAAAAAAGATTAGCTAAAGCATTAAATAATGCGGGAGCTATTTATTCTGAGATTCAAAAAGACAATCAAATTATTGGTGTTTGGACAATAAATACTAATAATTTTCGTTCTAAAAATAAAAAATCAAAAGAAAATGGAACAGAAGAATACAAAGCAACAGATGAGTTTAGAAGAGTTCAAGAAGGAAGCCGTAAGTTTTCTGAAAAAGGAATATCCAGCTTTCAGCTCAGAGAAAGGGAACTTAATGATGAGGATAAAGAAAGAATCGGAAGGGTTCTGGGAGGACTCTTGGGAGCCAACAGCAATGGTAGCTGGCATGGCGTCCAATCTCATTTAACTCATACAAACAAAGACAATAGTGTAGGTAATTTTAATGTGGGAAGAGTAGATGGAAAATTATTCCATGATATATTTGAGATGGTAAGAATCTACCTTCCTAATGGAGAATTAGTAGATTTACATGATGATTATTCTAATGCAAAATGTTTTGTTACAGAAGATGGTTTATGTGGATTTGCTATAGAACCAGATGGTAATTTGGTAAGTGTATTTTCTCTTAGCCCAAGCACCAATAAAGGTTTCCTTTATGCCATTAAAGATATGGTTAAGGAAGAAGGTGCTACCCATCTTGATGCCTACATGAGTAAAAAACAGCCATTACAGGCTATTTATGAGAAGACCTTAGGCTTCCATGCTGCTGCAACTATGGATTACAATATGGAATATGACCATGATGATATTGCAAAGAATCATGGTAATCCTCAGGTTGTATTTATGGTTGACCATGAAGTAGCAGAGCCTAAGCACTTTAATAAAGATTCTTATGAGGCTGCTCAGCAATATCAGTTAAGTCAGTTATCTAAGGATGTAGATGGTTTATACTCAGAAGATGGTAAATCACCACTTACTATCTATCGAGGATATGCCTTAATGGAAGACAGAGAAGCTAAATCTCTTAGTGAAACTGTAGGAAAGACAGCAGTAGATTATGATGAAACTCTTAAGGGAGCACTCTACTTTACATCAAGTGAAGAAGAAGCTACTGATTATGCTAAGAGTAGAACAGACAAATCTCCTGAACCTCCTACAGCAGAGCATCCAGAAGGCAATAGAATCAATAGACACTATACTGGGGATTATGCTAAAGTTAGCAAATTCCATATTCTTTCTACTGCAAAAGTAGAACACTACAAAGATATTAGAAATTATATAAAGAATGGAAGAAATACTACAGCTGATGTTATTGTGCTTGACAAGGGAACTTTGTGGGCAGATAACACGGAGTATGTAGTGAAGAATCCTGATGTTATAGTCTTTGATAATAATAAAGGAACTGAAACAGAAGTAACTAATCCTTCTTTCCCAGAAGGACAGACACAAAAAGTTTCTCTTCCAGGTTATGAATACTTTAATGAACTCTATGATGAGACACCAGTAGATGCTGCCTGGAAGATACCTTATTTAAAGGAATTGGATGCACAGTTATCTATGGAGAACTCATTTGAGGAAAATCAAAACATTATCAATCAAATGGACACAGTGCTTCAAGCAACAAGTGAAAAAGAGTATCTTCAGGAATCTAAGGATTCTCAGAAGAAAGAAGTAGAGACTAATCTCAGTGAGTATGATAAGCTTAATAAGCAGATTGACAACCTGCTTAATGGTGATAAGGACTTAGAGGAGCTTGGTGCTTCTCTGTCTGCTACAGAAGTTCGTCATACAGCAGAACTGATAGTTAACTCTATCTCTGATGAGATTACTAATCTTCAGAAGGAAGAAGGTCTTGCAAAGACTCTATTCCCTTCCCTCAATACAGACCTTGACTTTCAGTCTACATCTAGAAAGCAGATTGTAGAGACTGTAGGTCTTGATAGACTTATTGAGAGAACCAAGACTCTGTTTTCACCTCAGGTGATGGATTATGAAGATACAGATACTATGATGCAAGCTCAGCTGATTACTGACAACTGGGATGCTATTATGTATCTGGCAGCAGACATCTTTGCTATGAATGAAGGCTTTGGTATTACCAAGGACTATAGCAGAGGTAACTTCACTACCACAGAAGACTCTAAGGTAGATTTCGATAACTTCAATGACTATTCCAATGACCAGGATATAGCAGCAGAAGAGGGGGAAAAGGATGAGCAGGAACATTGGCAGGTTGAATCTAGAACCATTGATGTTCTTAACTCTATGTCTGCCTTAGTAAGATTAGGTCTTCATCAATGCTATCTCTTGGATGCAGAAGGTAACAAGGTATATAGTAAGTGGGGAATTGCAGAAAGGGTAAATCCTAGAGAGTCTGTCAACAGTATCTTGAGATGGACACAGGGAGCATTATCTCTTGATGATATGATTAAGAGATTGTCTGATAAGCAGAAGCAGAACCCTTGGTTATCCCAGCTTATTGAAAGACTTTCTGATAAGAGTGGTAAGGAGACTGATTTCCAAAGCCAGTTCTATGGAGTATTCTCTAAGCATTTCCAGCTCTATTCTATTGTATTGCTTGAAGATGGTAAGTATTATAGCATGACTGTAAATAGTCATCCTGCACTCTCAGAAGCTATGAAGTCTATCTCTGCCCTATTCAAGATTGGAGAACATCCTCTCTTTGGTAATAATGGTAAGATTTACTCTAAGCTTCTTGGTTCTGACCAGACTACAGGAAAGAACTCTGAGTTCAATCTTCATAAGGCTTTAACTGAGTTGAGGGAGATTGACAAGGCTATTAAGGAAGGAAAGACTTTGGATGATGCTATGTCAAAGACTGCTACTAATAACATCTTAGGTATCAGTAAGAGCTTTGGTTATAATATCACAGAGGAAATGCTTACTGATGTAGTCAATGCAGAGAACATCAAGAAGATTACAGAATCTCTTGGTTATATTGTCAAGGACTTGGATAAGGCTTTGCAGGCTCAGAATAAGGGTACACTCAAAGAGTATGATCCATTCAAGTTTGGTGGAGAAAACTCTATTGGTGGCAGTCTGAGAAACCTTCTCACTCCTATTACTGACAAGCTGGAAGATACTGCTGTCAATGCATTCTATGATAGTGGCAAGATGTATCAGTCTTATATCACACCATCATTTATGACTAAACTGATGAATAAATTCCGTCAGGAAGGTCAGGCATTTGAGGATTTCATTATGGATGAATATGGTTCTTCTGAGTGGTTTAAGTTCCAAAATGGTGATGCAGATAAAGGATGGAGAAATGAGTGGCTCAGAATACTTGCAAAGGATGAGAATGCCCGTAAGGTGTTTGACCATAAGGTAGAGTTGAACTTTAACAAGCATAACTATATGCGTAATATGAGTGATACAGAATATACCTTATCCCTCATCACAGAGTACTTTGCAGAGAGTACTGATAATAATACCAATATGGTTCCTGCTTGGTTCAGAGTACCAATGCAGTCTAATAAGCCATCATCAGAGTTCATCAAGTTCTACTCCTATAGAGGTGAAGGGTATAAGAATTCCATTGTCTATGGTCTTCATAATATGTTCTTGCAGGAACTTAGTAGAATCCAGACTGTCAGAATGAGAAACATGGATAAAAAGAATGCTGGTTTTATCAAGAACTTTGATGCTAATGGACGTAGATTTAACTTCCTTCCTGTATTGAATAACTATTTGGAGAATACTGCTGATAAGATTGCCAAGAGAGATATTCTGCGTAATGAAGATAACACTATCTCTTCTGACAATAATAGATTAGCATCTCTTCTCCAGAAGAAAGTAGAGGGAGAAGTAGCTCTCACTGCTGAGGAAGAAGCAGAACTTGGTAAACTTGCAGATAGAGTTATCCGTCAGCACATGGAAGACAGAGTTCAGTCTATCCTCAATAACTGGGAGAATAATGGTATCTTGGAAGCAGCTAAGAGTATCAAGGGTATTTATCCTTCTGAACTGAAAGATGAGGAAGCTGCTGACTGGGTAAGAAAGCAGGTAGAGAATTATCTTTGGAATGATGCTTTTGCTTCAAAGAATATCTTACAGCTGACTCTTACAGACATTGCTTTCTATAAGGATACTGAAGACTTACAGAAGCGTTTAGCACAGCTTCATGCTCCAGGTGTAAGAGGTAACATTTATGCTACTGATTATAATGGTAACAGAGTATCTGATGGTAAGTATAGAACTTTTATCTTGCAGGACTTTGACAGCTTCAAGTCCAATATCATAGCTAATATTGCAGAGGTATTTGATAGAAGAATCGCTGCTGCTCCACAGAATCAGAAAGCACAGATGATGGCTCTTAAGGAATCTCTTGTAGGTAAGGATGGTAAATACACTAAGATTAATGTTACTGATGCTCAGGGATATTCATCTCCTTCATCTTATAGAAAGAAGGCATTTATCTTTGGTAGATGGTCTAAGCAGGCTGAAGATATTTATCAGAAGCTACAGAAAGGTGAGTACAACTATACTGACTTGGAGACAGCATTTCAGCCATTGAAGCCATTTGTATATTCAAAGCTCACAAAGGATATGGGTGTAGCTAATGCTCCTATTCATTCTATGGAAGTACCTTTCCAGGCTAAGAATGCAGAGTATCTTCTCATTATGGCTGATGCTATTCTTAAAGGTGAAAAGCTTTCCAGACCTAACCTCCTTAGGGCAGTCTATAGAGTAATGGAAGATTCTGAGAAGTTGAATCCTACCAAGGGTATTGATACTGTTCAGTTTGAATCAGCTATTAAGTCTGGTCTTCAAGGCAAGATGAATATCTTCCAGTTCAGAGATATGGAAGGTGGTGAGGAAGCTGCCTATACCTATATGATGAATCAAATCTTCAAAGAAGAGACTGATGCTACAGGTGAAAGAGTTTATAGAAACTATAATACTGAGACCTTTGTACATGAAGCTTCCTATGAAGACTACTGTTTGCAGCAGGAAGTTCCTGAACATTTCAAGGAGCATTCTCAGGCTCATGGTTCTCAGATTAGAATGATTACTCCTTCTGACCTTGACCTTTATACTACTGATGAGAATGGTAATCAGGTAGATAACTACTATGAGTGGACTGAACCTGATGGTACTCACAGAAAAGTAAAGGCTGATGAATTCAGAAAAGAGTATGAGAAGACTATTGCTGATAACATTGAGGAAAGTATCAATAACCTTGCTGCAGAGTTGCACTTCAACAGCAATGACAAGAAGGAACAGAATATTGCTCTTTCCAAGATTCTTCAGAGAGAAATCATGTCTTCCCCTAGATATGGAATAGACCTCTTGCAGGCTTGTTCTATTGATAAGGAGACTGGTGAATTCAGAATACCAAAGGGTGACCCAATACAGGCTAAGAGAATTGAACAGCTTATCAACTCTATTATCAAGAACAGAGTAAATAAGCAGAAGATTGCTGGTGGTCCTATTGTTCAGGTATCTAACTTTGGTACATCTACTCAGTTGCATATTAGGTTCAATGACAAGCAGGGCAATTTATTGCCTCTTGAGGAAGAATATGTTGCCTCTAGTCATGGCAATATTCCATATAAGGAATTTGTCAAGAGAAACCAAGGTGGTATTGCTTACTTTGAAGTCTTTGCTCCTATCTGGTCTAATGAACTCTTTGATAAGTTCTCCAATGCTGATGGTACTATTAATGTAGATGCTGTCAATGCTGTAGATCCAGAGCTTCTTAAGATGGTAAGTTACCGTATTCCTACAGAGGATAAGTACTCTTGTGCTCCTATGAAGGTTATAGGTTTCATGCCTAGAGAAGCTGGTGATGCTATCATGCTTCCTTATGAGCTTACTGAGATTGATGACTCTGACTTTGATGTTGATAAGAGATATGTCATGCGTAAGGATATTCCTATCAAGACTAGAAAGAGAAGTGAGATTGAAAAGGAACTCTTTGCTAAAGCTTCAGAAAGCTATAAGAAGGCTCATGATGGTAAGACTAACAATACTTGGGTAGGTGAACAGGTAAGAATGTTCATGGATAATCCTCAGAAGATGAAAGATACTGATAAGTTAATGAAATGGCTCTATAGCCAATATCAGTCAATAGCTTATTATACTGATGCTCCAACTTCTGGTAGAACATACAGAGACAACAAGATTATTGATATGACTTATGCAGTACTCACTAATCAGATGACTGCTGATAAGATTCTTAATCCTGGAGGATTTGATGCACCTAAGAAGATGGGCTATATGGTAGCTGCCTATAAGAACCCTGCAAACAAAGGTATTAAATGGTCTGACCTTCAGAAGATGTCTATTGATGAACTCAAAGACCTTTCTTATACTGATAAAGACCTTACCTTTGCTGATACTCAGGTACAGTTCTATAAGCAGAATAGTGCTGCTGCATCATTGATTGGTGTATTTGCTGTCAATAAGGTAGCTCATGCTACTCTTGAGAGTAATGATATTTTCCTTAATGTTCTTGAAGTATGTGGTACAGAAGACTTTACCATTGCAGGAACAACTTTTGGAGAAACTATGCAGGTTGATGCAAAGTATGATAAAGATGGTAATCTTATTGGTAAGACCTTAGGTTCTTTGGTATCTGCTTCAGCAGATGCTGTTAAAGATCCTATCTTGAATTTGATGAATGTAAATATGACTACTGCCGGTATGTTGAATACTATGCTTAGACTTGGCATGACATTTGATGTTGCTGCTCTATTTCTTTCACAAGATATTATAGAAAGAACTCTCAATCAATTCAATAGAGAGAATCTTACCAATTATTCACCTTTGAATAACATCATTGATAGTTGGATTACTAAATATCGAGAGAAATATAACATCAGTGATTTCTCAAATATCAACAGAGAACCTCTTACTAAAGAAGAACTTGTAGAAGGGCTTACATCTGAAGAGCATGAAGCAACAGATTATAAAGTACTTCTTGCATTCCAAAAGCTCAGAAAGCTTACAGATGCAATGAGGAGCCTTACTGGTGTTACAAGATTTAATTCTATCTCTAGTGCTGTAGGCCCACTTATCATTGATAATCTCATTATGGAGCATAAGATGGAAGCATTCCTGGATGCTAATACAGAAGAAGGTACTCACTTCTATACAGCTGATGATGTTCCTGTAGATATTGATGACATTTTCTTTGACCATCCTATATTGAAGCAGTTTGCAAGAACTGTAGATATTGCCAAGGCTATGTTCTCCGATATGCCTACAGGTAGTACTGGTTTCAGAAAGCTGTTGGCTAATCTTCCTGTTGATATATCTGATAAGATGTATAACGACAAGAAGCTTTTGGATCAGTTCTCTAACTTCTATCAGTCTTATCTGTTGATACAATCTGGCCTGGTTAATCCTAAGCATCTTAAAAGTTATGCTACTCAGTTCCCTAAGTGGTTCATGGAACAGAAGTTCAAGGAGAAATATTCTGATAATGCCCTGATTCAAGCTATTAGAATGAATGTTTCCAAGAAGACTGGAAGACCATATCTTATGATTAATATCACTGGTATGGATGAACAGAGAAAAGAGGAACTTCGCAGTGCTTGGATTGACTTGCATAAGGAAGATCCAGAGCTTTCTCAGATGCTGTTTAACTACAGTTTCTTTAGAGCTGGTATTGGATTCTCTCCTAAGACTTTCATGTCTTTGGTTCCTACCTATGTAAAGGAAAAGCTGAAGAGTAAGGATGGTAATGCATCTTATGTTGATACATATAGAAATTTCCCTGAGGTAATTCCTGACTTGGTGATTGACCAGTTTATCAGAAACAACTGGACTAACAACAAGCTGGTTCCTATTAAGGGAGGCAAGGATACTCACTATAATGTAGATGTTAAGCATAACAGACTTACTGTCTATAGACCAGAAGAGATTGCTGACCTTGCAGGTATTTCCTATATGAAGACTAAGATGAATAACAATACCTATCTCTGGCATCTTACTTCTGATAAAGGTGAAGAACTTGTCTTTGAGTTGATAAAACCACTTGGCAACAATGGTGAATATCTGGAGATGAGTACACAGGATATCAAAGATCCATTGAGTGATACTACAAAGACTACTGAGGATAACTCTGCTTCAGACTTGAAGACAGAGAGTCCTCAAGAGTCTAATGTAGAGGACACTTCTAATAGTCAGGTTATTACAAAGACTGAAGAGGTTAAGAACCTTGCAGCATTTGCAGATTTAGTTATGAAACAGGTTCCTACATTAAGTAAGGAGGAAGCTTTACAGAAAGCTGAGAGTATCAAAGGTAGAGAAAAGGTCTTTGGTAAGTTCTTACAGAATGTATTTAAACAGAAAGGATTAGATTTAAGTATTGATGAAGCAATTAATGAGTTTAAAAAATATTGTTAGTGTATGAGTAATAGTTCATGTATTTTATATCCTGAGGCTCCCAATGGGGAGCCTTCAAGGATGTATAAAAAGATGCTGGAAAAGCTAAAGGATAGACCTCTTACTAATTGGCTCTATGCCTCCTATACTGTATCTGATATGGCAGATAAAATGGATCAGGCTAATATAGAAAGAAATAGTCAGGGACAACATAATGCAGAAGATGTTTTGAAGTTCCTTGACTTCAAGTCTATACAGGAAGATATTGGTAATCTTTCTACAGCAGAACTTCAGTTGGGAGCTGTAGATATTAATGGTAAGAGAGTTGATTTCTCTAATGCAGAAGATGCTTTAAGGAAGGCTGATAATTTCAATGATAACCATAAAGGACTTACTTCCATAGTAGTACAGCATGGTGACATCTATAACATCATTGTCTCAGAGAAGAACTCCAGGACACATACTTATGGAGATAGTGTTAAGAAGAATCTACAGGTGTGGGATGTTTATAAGCAGGTATTTAATGGTGTAGGTGTAGATATAACTGCTATGCCAAAAGAACTTCAAAGTGTATTCAATGCAATGAATACTGGTCTAGCACAGTATCTCAAGAATCTTGCAGGAGTGGATATTAGTAACCTCTACAAGAAAGACGCTATGATTCTATTCTCCTTAAGTCCTAATTCTCCACATGTTCAAAGAGCTATCAATGCCTTTGGTTCCATTGAAAATGCTGCACAGGCTCTTAATGACTTTAACCATGGAGCAATAAACCTTACTGTTCCTCAACAAAGATTGTTACTGAGAGCTGTAGCTGATGCCAAGAAATATCAAGGTATAGATATGGATGATCTTATTACACAGGTTACACAGATAGGTAAGCATATCATTGCTTATAGTCCAGAGCAGGAAATTCAAGGTGAAATCCAAATGCTCAATAAGAAGTATAAGATTGATATCAATGAGATTCATAGGGCATCATCTAAGATTAGAACTCTTTCTGATGCAGCAGCAGATGCAGCTATTACTCTTCAAAGGCAGATTAGGCAGCTTGAAAAAGAAAAAGGTAATAATGCTGAAGGAAAGAGACTTGAAGGTGTACTTAATAAACTGATGAAGGAGTTGTCCAGTAAGAAGTATTACTCTGGAGTGTTAAACTTCCTAGGAGAAGCATCCTCTCAGATAGCAGATATTGATACTATGCTACAAGGTATTCCTCAAACTGGTACCGAGTTAGAGAAAGCCTTTGGTACTGCCAAGATTCTACAGGATGTAAAGTCCCTTAAAGAGCAATATTATCCTCTAGTATCTGCATTGGCAGATGAAAATCTTACCATTGATGAATCCATATCCCAAACAGATATTGACAATATTCGTCAGACAGCTAAAGACTTGAAGGAATTCTTTGATAAAAAGGAAAAGATGCTTGATAACCTTACAGAAAGTACTATGACTAATCTTATGATAGAGATTGTAGGAAATACCACTCCTGACGGACAGTCTATGATTAATGCTATCAGAATGGCTGCTACAGATTCTACTATGTTTGATTGGTTATATAGTGTAGGCAGAGCATCAAATCCTATCATTGGTGCTATGGGTTCCATCATTAGGAATGCTCAGGATTCTAGAGATGCTACTATGAATAATATATCTCTTAGGATTCGTAGAGCTACAGATAAACTCTATAAGGCTGGGCATAACTCTGAATTTATGTATGAAGATGATGGTCACATAATTAGTGATATTGATTGGGGACTATATAAAGCTGCCAGGTCTGCTAAGATTAAATCTCTCTATGTTCAAGGATTCCAAGGCTTTGACTTAAAGCAAGCTATTGAAGACTGGGAAGACCAGAATACAGAAGACAGAGTTGTAGATAATACTAATGGTAGAACAGAAAGAGTACCTAATGTCAGCTATAGGAAGATTAGTGATTTTCAGAAAGATTGGACTCAGGAGCAGATTGATTACTATGATACCATGATGCAGCTTAAAGGTGAAATTGGTTCTCTCCTACCTGCTTATGCACAACATCAGTATCTTCCACCACAGGTAAGACGTAAATTCCTGGATGCCATGCATGATGCAAAGAACTTTAAGGATGTTGCTAAGGCAGTAAAGAATAAAGCTGAGAACTTCTATAAGATAAGGGAAGATGATGAAAACTATAATATGAATGGTATCATTGATGGTGATGAATACCAGATTACAGAAGGTGCATTTGATAACACTCCACTAAGACAGATTCCTATTTTCTTTGTCAATAGAGTTGAAGAGGGAGAACTTCTTAAGAACTTCTCAACTGGCATTGCAGCCCTTGCAGGTACAGCTGTTAATTATGATTCCATGAACCAGATAGCACAGGTAGTTGAGTTTATTGGTGATTTTGTGAAGAATCAGAGTGCTAAGGATAAAGATCCTAAAGGTGATGTAGTACAGAATAAAGAGATAAGAGTATTCAAGGATCTTTGGAAAAGAGGAAAGAATACCAATACAACAGAACTCATTGAAGGTTTCATTGCCCAGCATATCTATGGTCAGAACAGAGACCCTAATGAAAACAAGACTTGGGCTAAGATGTTCAGTAATATCATTGCTTATACTTCTTTCAAGGGATTGGCAACTAATATCAAAGGTGCTGTTGCCAACTATCTTATGGGTGAGTTTCAGATGATGATTGAAGCTGGTGCAGGTGAATTCTATAACTTCAAGGATTATGCTTGGGCACACACTAAACTCTTTGGTAGTGCTGGTATTGGAGGAGAATTAGCAGAACTCCTTACTAACAATGTAAACCATAAGAGTGTACTTATGAGAGAACTATTTGACCCTCTTCAGGAAAACTTCTCTGAAAAGAGCCATACAAAATACTATAAAAGTATGTTCCGACAGTTAATCTCTCATGATTGCTCATTCATTGGTTATTCATCTGGTGAGTATCTTATACACTATGTAAATATGTATGGTGTTCTTCATAATCAGAAAGTATTGTTGAATGGTAAGAAGATAAGCTTATATGATGCTTTTGAAGTAGTTAATAAACAGGATGGTAACTCTGAACTTCACTTAAAGTCTGGGGTAACTGATCTTGATGGTAATGCTATCACAGATGCCTTCATTGATAAAGTAAGAAAGAAACTTCGTTATGCTAATCAATCTACTCATGGTGCCATGAATGATGAGGATAAAGGACTATTACATCAGAAGTGGTGGGGACGTGGTATAATGAACTTTAGACAATGGATGGTTGAGCACTACTCTAGGAGATTTAGAAAGAGACACTTTGATGCTTCTCTTGGAGAAGACAGAGAAGGATATTGGTATAGTTTATACAAAGGCCTTACCAATGATGATACCAAAGATACTTGGAATAGAGGTCAGAAGATGGATGCTATTGGACTCTTTATGAAGGACTTCTATACTTTTATGTTCAGGTCACAGGCACAATGGCATAATCTTGATGATATGCAGAAATATAATATCAAGAGAGTTAGAGCTGAGATGATGATGTACATCTGTTTGTTAGGTCTTGGCTTTGCCCTTGGAGATCCAGATAAGCATAAGAGAGAGTTTTGGAGAAGATGGTGGATATATCAGACAAAGAGAGCTATTCTTGATACAGAAGCATCTATGCCTCATCCTAAGAATATCTCTAACTGGTTGACAGTACTTAATTCTCCTATGGCATCATTGAATACTATGAACTCCCTACTTTATACTTTCTATGGTCTTACCAATGGTGATATTGTTACAGATATTAAATCAGGAGACCATAAAGGAGAGAATAAATACTGGAGAAACATGGTTAAGTATAATCTCCCATTCTTCAAGGATTGGGAACAGATGCAGAGAATGGATGAAGACGATGCTATCTTTAAGATATTTGAAGCTTCACCTTCTAATAGATAATAGGTATAAAGGGGAGCTAATCACTCTCCTTTATTCTTTCTATTCTTACGCTCCCATATAAGATAAGCAATATAACCTACAATTAAAGGCAAGGTGATAATCCAAAAGATAAACAACTGCCAGTAATCACGTCTAGCATCAGCTATAGTTATTAAAACTATACTAACATATATTGCATAAGGAATTACAAAGTGTATATATTTCTTCATGTTATGTAATTTAAAATATTAATACTTTATGTATAGTAGTACTTGGCAAGCTTATATTTACCACTCTGCACTTTCATAACTATCAACTCATCCTTCATATCAAGTAATTCCTTCTTAGTATGTTCGCCTAACTTAGAAGAAAAAGATACAAAGGTTCTAGTTTTACCTTTAGTAAACACACAACTTTTGAATAGGTCTCCTGTTTTACCATTAGCATATTCCTTTACTTGCATCTTTGGTCCAAACTCACTAGTAAATTCATCTAAAGTCCAAATCTTAATAGAAGAAAAGTCATCTGATTCTGAAGTATCTTCTATATGTTTATCATCAGAAGGTACTTTTGTAGACTCTAAATCAACAGATACAAGAGAAGAACTATCTGCTATAGGTGGAAGAATATCATCTATAGATACCTCTTTATGTATCAAATACTTCTTAAGTACATTAAGAGCATCTTGCTTTAGTTCCTCTTGAGTCTTCAATCCTAGCTTCTTATTAGCAACAATATCCCATTTCAATATAGCTTCTATTGTAGCTAATACCAAAGTTTCTTTAGAACAAAACCAAAATTTAAACATTCCTTTTATAGCAGATAGGAATTCTCTATAATTAGGTACATACTTCTTTTGTAAGGATTTATCTATTATCCTTCCTATTTTAGAAGAGGCAACAACAGCCTTTAAGACTTTCCTTGCATCATTTCTACTATGATCCTGACAGTAGAAATTCCATAGGAAATGTCTTCTAACCTCATATAAACTAAGAGGACTCTGACTATAATATTGATATAAAGAACACTTCATAAGCAATCTTTTTTATTATGATAACGTTCTTACTTTTAGATTATTGTATTATTCCTAAGAAAAATAATAGCTATTCTTAGTACTTTTCTTAATATCTTCTTAGTTATATATAATGTATATACCTTTGCAGAAAAGGATAGATATTGTTGATATGGGAATTTGTAAGATACCTTTTGAGAAATCCAGACCAAGACAGCACTATACCTCTAGAGGTAAGAGTAAGAAGACTTATGAAACAGAGAAGGAAGCTGACAAGTATATCTCTAAGCATAAGCTGTATGGAATGACATCCTATTTCTGTAGGGTGTGTAACAAATATCACATTGGACATTATGACATCCTTGAACAGCAGTAAAGAATGTGTAAATAGTAAAGGTAATGTCAGAAAAAATCTCTAGTGTGATACAGGCAATCACAGAATTTCTAGGAGGATTCAGTAAACTAAATGAAGTAAAAGACCACTCAGTAAGTATCTTCTTCAAGATAATCCTCTGTACTTTAGTAGCTTTATTCCTAGGTAAGTTATTTCTTAGGGATGATTTATATGATTGGATAGTAAGTATTATAATGGAACCCAACCCCATAACCATTGGTGTTATTGTTGGGTTAGCTATGATACTATATTCCACGTATGCTCAGAAAAGAGTAATGAATGCTGTACTGACAGCTATGCAGGAACAGAAGAAAAAGGATAAACAAAAAGACAAGGAATGTTATGCTCAGACTTCAAGGATAGAGGAAGAAGCTAATGAGATGACAGATTATCTTAGAGATGCCTTGCATTGTGATGTAGTTACCATTGAGTTAATGCACAATACAGAGAAGTATATTGGAGGCTATCATAAGAGATTCTATGATGAGAGTTTCCCATCTGTAAATACAGCTGAAGGTGTAGTATTTAATTATAAGGATTTCCAATGTATTCCTACAAATCTCTTCCCTATCATTGGCTATATGCTGAAGACTAAGTTCAAGTGGTTCTCTAATATGAATGAAGTAACAGAAGTAGATGCAGGCTATGCAAGAATCCTTAAAGAAAATCAATGTACAGCTCTTGCAATGAGAGCTATGAAGACTTCTAAGGGTGAAGACTTAGGTATATTGAATGTTACTTGGAAAGAGGGACATGAGAACAGAATCCCTGAAATAAGTATAATCCAGGAAAGAATGACAGAGATAGCATCTAAGTTAGAGGTACTTCTCAATATGTCAGACTATGAATAAAAACAATGTACAATGAAAGCAAGATTAGCAAAAAAGATTTTCAACAGTAACAACTGTTATTGGATATCTAAAAATATTGTAACAAATGATGTTAGATTTGCAAAAGCATGTAGAATTCTTAAAAGAAAAGCCAAGAAATTAACTGCCTTAGCAAATGTTCCTCTTAGATGTTCAACTTGTGAATGGGAACATTGGGTAGAAGAAGATAATGATATTTATCGTGACTGTCAAAAGAACTGCTTATGCTTTAATCATTGGAAGCTAAGAAAGTCATAAAACCATCCATTTCTTTCCAATTCTTTAAACATTGGAAAGAAATGATATAGAAAAAGGTAGAAGGGAAACCTCCTACCTTTCTTTTTTCTACATGGTTTATGAATTATATATTTGGTTAACATAGGATAGCAAACCAGGAGTACTAGTGTCTACCAATCCTGCAAAAGGGGTGCTTTGACCTAGTAATCCCATAATAGTATTCATTCTCTTCAAGCCTTCAAGTCTCTCCTGCTGAGGATTATATACAGGCTCTTCAGAAGTAACTTCAGGTTTAGAGAATAAAGTTTCATCAATAGTAGGAGCTTTATAAAGAGTAGTAGGATCAACAGCCATACTGTCGGGAAACTGAATTTGAGGAATATTGATATTATCTATCATAGGACTAAGGTCTTCGTAGTAAGTATATTCAATTGGATCTATATGAGTACCTAACTTTCCTGTTCCAGTAAAGGTAGTTCTATAATTACCACCAAACATTTCCCTCTCAGTATTTCTTCTAGTAGTTAATCCTCTTAATTCATTATCTCTCTTAGCCCACATAGACCTTTGAACATCTTCTTTACTAGCCTTACCTTTAGTATATGCAGTCAATGTAGGTACTACTCTCTCTTTAAGATTACCCATACCTACATTATAACCATAGGAATATAAGGCATCAAGCTGTTGATGAGATAATTTACTTCTTATCTCTTCAGGAATTACACGATTAAAGTCCTTAGCTTCAGCTTCAAAGCTTCTGTTGGTTTTCATAGAAGAACCTTCCCAATTAGAGATTCTCTTCTTGATACTTGCAGATGGCATATAACCACCTTTGGCAAACTCATTATAAGCACTTCTAATCTCAGGTAAGGTAGTAATACCATTAGCTACAGCTACTTTAATCATCTCTGCTTTATCTGCTAGAGATAGGGTATCCCAAGTGCTATCAAGGTAGCCTCCCTCATCATAAAACTTATACTTTGGTACAAACTTAGGAGACTCAAACCTAGAGGGACTATAAGTACTCTGCCCTCTAGAGTTAAAGAACTTATTATGATTCACAGCTCTAGAAGGCATTTTCTTTTGATAGAAATCAGATACAGCCCTCTGCATATCTTTCTCAGAACCTGAGTAATATGCATTTCTTATAGAAGGATTCTTAACTATACTTCTGATACCATCTCCCCTATACAACATTCCAAGAGCCATTGCTTTTTTCTCTTCAGAAGGCATTTCTCTTAATATTTGTGGAGTCCATTTATCAAGAGTCTTCTGATTATCTTTCAAATGGTTAAGTCTAAGCTGTCTTTCCTCTTCTTCTATAACCCATTTACCTGGTCTATTTACTGTCAAGGCTTTTGTTTCATTATTATAGTTTATATCCATACCAAAGCCTCTGCTATTAAGATCATAACCTTGTCCTTTAGGAGGAGCATACCATATACCATTTTTATATCCTGCACTATCTGGATTTTCTATTGCTCTTATATATTGAGCCACTAATGAATCATCTTTTACTGGCATAATTTTAGTTTCTTAATCGTTCTATAGAATCTTTTCTTCTCATTACACTATCAGGCAATCCATCCTCAAGCCAATTACTATCTCCATATAATTTATATGACCTACATTTTAAGTCATAATCAATGGAATCAATATAGGAATAATCCCATACACTATCAGTAGCAATACATGCTGTATCGCTACTATCACTGCTGGAAGTTCCTTGGTGAGAACATCCTATACCAAGAAACATTATCATAGATAAATATACTAACTTCTTCATAACTCAAATTTTTATGCAAAGTTACTGAAATTATTCCTATATACCAAGTACTTAAGACTAATTTAACCTTTCTTAGTTCCTTTATTCCATTCTGTTATTTGAGTAAAGAGAATATGACAGAGATACTCAACCATATAAGCCTCTGTTTCCCTATCATCTATTCCTCTAGTATCACAGATACATTGCATAGCATGAACCATTTCATGAATAATGACTTCCTTGGTTACTGTCTTAGGGGTACCATCAAAAATGACAAACACATCCCTACCTCCTGTTAAACCCTCAATATTCAAAGTCATGCCTGGAGGAAGAACATTCTCTTCATCAAGATATTTCTGTATCTCTGAAGTAAAGTCCTTTGCATATTCTTCTTTCATTCCTAAGTCATCTGAAAGTACACTTTCTACTTCATTATAAAGATACTCTTTAGAAGTAGTCATCATTACTATTACCTCACTATAAAACATATCTATATGTATAGCACAAGAACAAATTTTATCACCTTTCATATTAATCTACATCATCTAAAATTGTTAACTCCTGGCTACCTCTAGCCTTACTTTGCTCACTAAGTTCGCTCTCTACCTTTCTCTGGAGATTCTGTAGAGAAGATACTATGCCTTCCACATTCTTCAATGCAGAGGTAATGGAAGAGATTTGATATTTAGGTTTACCCTTATCATCTTCCATATCTAGAATATCATCTCTCATCAAAAACTCACTTACAGTATGTGCAGCTTTTAAAGCAGCATTAAGCAACTCCTGTGAAGGAGTTACTGTATGCTTCTTATATACTGCCATAGCTTCTTCCAATAAAGGAGATGGTTTAAAATCCTTTTCTAGTCCTTCTTGCTCTATGATAGCTTTAGCCCTCTCTTCCTCATTAAGGATATAGGAATAAGTACTTCTAGGATCTACCATAAAGTATAGATAAGACATTTGCTTATAGAACTGCTCCTTGGATGCACTTCTGTCTTGGTTAAATAGCTTTCTTATAGGCTTTATAAGTAAAGCTTCATCAGCTACTTTCAACTGAAAAGATTCTATAGTTATTAACTTCATTACTTCTACTCTTTATATATTATACACTTCTACTTCTTACTTGTACTCCTCTTGACAGATGCTTTAATCTGCTGCTCTTTAAGCCTGGCATCATCAGCTTGTGTTTTCTTATCAAGGGCAAGCTTCTCGTTAAACTGTCTAGCATTCTCTGAGAGTTTATCTCTTTCAAGACTAAGCTTCTGTTCCATAGTCATTGCATCAGCACCACCCATTAATTGCAATCTATCAGCTTCTGCCTTACTATTAATCTGAGCAACCAACAAGTTGTTCTCCATTTCTTCCTGGAACATTCTATACTTAAGTTCTTGCTCTGCCTGAGCTTGCTGAGCCTGTTGCTGTAACTGAGCCTGCTGCATCTGAAGTTGCTGCTGCTGTTGCTGCATAGCCTCTTCTCTCCTTTGCTTCTCATTATTCTCAACCATTCTGGTTTTCTCTGCAGTACTCTTGGTAGTATATATCTTCATAATAGTAGAGAAATCAAGAGTCTGATTCTGAAGAGCAGCCTGAGCCAATGTATCAAGTTTCTGATTAAGTTCCTGAGTACCATTGCTATTATCTACTACTAGACCATAATCACACTCTGCAAATTCATCACCATCTATCTCCATCAGTTTCTTACTTCCATCATCAAGGATATAATCAAACTTCTTCTTTCTACCTCTAAGAGCTATCTTAGCAGTTTCCAAGAAACATTCTAGTACTCTCTTCTTTATACTATCATGTACAGAGAAAAGTGTTTCAGTAATCATAGATGATTGTAGAGTAGCTCTCTCTACTCCACCTACAGTTTCTCTATTGGAAATCTGACCTTCCCTCTGCTTAGAAATACCTGCCATTTCACCAACCTTATTAGTAATCCATTCCAAGAGACTTATATACTGTTGAATCTCATTACCCAAGGAAGCATCAATAACACCAGAGGAAGCATTATTCATAGCACCAGCAAGCTTACCGGTAGCTACACCAATATTACCTTCCTTAAAGCTGTCCTCTACAGCAATGTTATTCACATTAATATAATAGAGCCACTTATCTACATCCCATCCCTTAGGCACTTTAGCAAAGTCCATTCTTACTATCTTACCGAAGTTCTTAGACAGAAGCTTGATAAGCTTGTCATGGATGATGTCATAGAAATAGGAATAAGGCTTCATTATATCTACTAGAGAGAAAGGTACATCACCATTGGTACTATAGATACTGCCAATAATACCAAAGTGACACCTGGAAGGATTGCTCAACCTATTATACTGAATAGGTCTAGGTCTCATATTTACATATATATCTGTGCCAATCTTAGTACCTTCCCATGCTTCATTGATCCAGAAGGTCTGTTCTTCCTCACCCTTTAAGGGATCACAATGATAAGTCTCTGGATAGAAGTTAAACTCTTCCTCACCAGTCTCAGGGTCATAGCTCTTTACCTTTTTTATCTGTCTCCTTGATTTCCAATATACCCTCAATACTCTGATATTGCCATTCATATCATAAGGTAAGTATGTAGTATCAATAGCATCATCAAATATACTAAGAGGATTGAATATCGCATCACCAGCTGTAGTATCTATATTGATATTAGGTACAAAACCATACCTAGCATCAATGTTATCCAAGGAATCAGTATAATTACCATTCATATTATTAGGAGTAGTCTCCAAGGCTTCTATGTCCTTCTTAGTAAGCTGGTCATAATAAGTATCAATGATTCTTCCTGGGTTCCAGTAGTCTTCCAAGACTATCATATCAGCATCTTCTATCTTATTGGAATAACCAGACTTAATGACTCTCATCTTCAATGGGTCAATCTTCTCTATATAAGGTTCTCCTCCTACAATGTCACAGAGGTATGCTTCTTCTCCATGAGTATAAGCATCTACAAAACCCTCATTAAAGAGCTGAGGAATATCCAGCTCTTTCATATAATGATTAAGCAAGAGATTACCCCTCACTTCTCTTTTATCTTGGTACTCATAAGTAAAGTAGCCAGACTGCTTCTTTAGTTCCTGATTAAAATCTTCCTCATTCATTGAGTCATCCATCATTAACTGCTGAAGCATCATATTAACCTGATTGTTCTTCTCTTCTTCCATCTCTGAGACAGCAGTAGGATTGGTAACAACCACTCTGAAATCAAATAATCTCCTAGATTCCTCACCTCTAAGCACTGCTAGCTTAGAGTTAATGATAGGATAATGCTGTATGTTATCTGGAATAAAGGATGCATCAATACTATAAGGATTAAGGAATAACTTTAAGTCACTCATGTGTATCTGACCATTAATCAAGTCTTTGTTTATCTTCATTACAGCAACAGACTTTCTAGTCAAATGATAATGAAGTAAGCTATGATTATCTCCAAAATCCACGCATCTTTTCCTAAAAGCTTTACCTTTTTTACTAAAAGGTAGTTGTTGTGATGGGAAACCACCTATTGCGTTACATGCCATATTTATATTTCTTTATTTTCTTTATTTGCAAAGATAACAAAAGAAGTAATCAATATAAGGTATCTAACATTTTCCCTAATTCAATCTAAATCAACTGACTAATATAATATAAAAAGGAGAAGACTCTTTGTAGAATCTCCTCCTTAACACAAACAGTAAATCTTATGATGTAATATCTTTATACATGAAAGTATGCTCGTATATCAAACATACCATCTTTATCCTTTAGTTTATCTAAAGCAAGACAATGTATAGCCTTGAACATTTCCTCTCTAGGCATCTCAGGAAGACTCTTACCTACAATCTTAGCAATAGTACTTGCACTATCAGAGTAGATCATATTCATTGCAACATACATAGCCCACTTATTATAATAAGGTGAATCCTCAGTACGGAAATCCATATTCTCCATACATCTCTCCCATTCAGAAACATCCCAACCTCCTGAAGGTTCCATACCATTTACTATGGTTACAGCTTCCTTCTTGGACAAGTAGTTCTTCCAGTTGATAGCTTCCAGTTTATCAAGATATTCCTGAGCAACATCTGGTCTCCATTCTATCATGTCTTTAAACATACTCTTCATAGTATTACCAAAGACATGCATATTACTAGAATCACTTGATGTACTCATCTTGGTATAGAGCTTATCAAACATATTCATTATCTCTTTCTGTTCCATATCTCTAAGTATTTATTATTCAACGAGTAAAGACTTCAATTCCAGAAAATCATTTTCATTGAATGTGATAGTTTTCTTATTACCAAATATGATGTTAGTAAAGATGTTATCTGGTAAGGTTATGGAAATTCTTCCCTTTCCTACTACACCTTGAACCAGTCCTATATCAAAAGTATTATCTTCAAGCCCTTTAAAGATTTCCATTGCATCAGTAAACAATGTATTGGTATTGATGTCTCCATTCTCATCTGCAAGGAATAAGGCAGCATTGTCTATACTTTGACTTATCTTTCCCTCATATTTATTAAGGATATTGTGACATCCACGTTTGATATATACTGAAGGTAGAGATAAGGCTGGATTATCATTTACCATTTCATCAACACGTCCCTTAAGCCAGGTATCTAAGCTATCAAGCATCTTTTCCTTAAGTGTAGGTATATTCATTTAGAGCCTCCTTTCTTCTTCATTGCCATAAAGTCTTTAAAAGTCATATCACTATAGTTGGTCATATATTCATTCCATAAAGCAGTCTTTTCTTCTTCTGCCTGCATAGCACTCTTCTTTAATTTCTTGATAAGTGCTAGATGTTTATCCAAAGCTTCCTTACCATCCTTAGTCTGTTCAACAAGAGGTCTAATTATCCTAAGTTCTTCTCTTTGAAGAATATTAGCTACATCTTGATAACTCTCCACAAAGTCCTGGTTCTGATTAAGATAATTCTTCTGAGTATCTGTAAGGCTATCCATTATCTTATCTATCTCATCCCAGGTAGGAGTCTTTGATTGCTGAGGTTGCATATTGAAATTGCCTTTTTGCTTCTGTAACTCGGCAAATTTCTGTGCCCATTCATTCATCTGACTGAGTGTATCCTGCTGACTTTGTTGTCCTCCTAATATAGGGTCTGCTGCAAAATTCATACTAACATCTATTTAAATTGATACTTAATTTAGAAAGGTGGAGATATACCTTAGGTAATATCTCCTGCCAATCTTATTTTCTCTTTGCTCCTTTCCTAGAAGCTTTCTTCTTAGGCACCAGGGGTGGGAGTTGCACTATTCACACAGTTGCAGCCACTATAACTACCATAGCCATTGACTACAGGAGTATTAGGCAATACAAGCTGACCTCTAATACAGGTGCAAGTCTTTTTATCAGTATAATCCATCAACAGTTTATCCTGATATGGACGGATAGCCTTCAAGATTGCTACTTCCTTATCAAGTTCATTAAACTTTGCTGCATACTTCTCATTGAGAGCATCAAAGCCATCACGCTGACTCTTATAAAGGGAGAATCCCTGTTCTACCATAGCATTCCTTAGGTTATCATCAGCATCCCTTTGAGACTTATAAAGACCAAATTCTGCCCCTATACTTCTTCTGTTCTCCGCATCTAAAGCATCTACAAAACCCTTCCACATACTGAACTTCTCATTGACATCAGTATTTCTCTGATCATACATCTGCTGTTGAGTATTCAACTTCAAGGTAAACATATTAGTAAGCAATTTCACCTCATCAGAGCACTCTTTTTGCATTACCTCAAGGGCTGTAGGAGCAGTATTACTTGCAGTCATACCTCCATAGGTATTAATATTCACATTATCTGGCATACCATTACCAAGGGAACCAAAGATACTGCGGTTGTTGTTACCAAACAACCATGAACCTGCACCAAGTGCAGTACCAATAATACCAAGAGTCAATCCTGCATTACCAGTAGCTTTTGAGGCATACTCATGCCCTTTACCTTCTTCGTAGACCTTCTTTTCCACTACTTTCTCATTTGTCATATCCATGATACAATCTGATTTAACAATTAACTATTAGATTTAAAACACTTTGTAACCGATTACTGAGGCAAAGATATAACAAAAAAGCCTGAACAACAAACGTTGCTCAAGCTCTACATTTAATATATTATATATCAGTTCTTTACATTGAGCAACATCATACGTTTTAATTGCTCAATATCTTCATATTTCCACACTAAATTCTTTTGGTGGACTATCTTCTTTCCTCTAGGCAGAACACCTTTAAGAATCATTCTATCAAAAGTAGAGGTACTAACTCCAAGTTCTTGGCTAGCTTCTATCTTTGTAAGCCATCCTTTCTTGTCTACAGTAGCACCTCTTCTATCTAATTCATACTTAGACAGATTAGAAAAATAAGCAATGTCTGCTTTGGAGCAGTCACCATTGGTAATCATCTCCTTAAATCTATCTAGAGCACTGCATAAAAACTGTTCTTTTAAATCCATTATGATTGCTTCTTTTCAATTATATCAATAATCTCATCACTCATCTTGTCACTGGCAGGACTACTGACAAACATTCTTTTTGTTCTTCTTAAGAGGTGAATCATAAAAAGCTTAATGCTTCGATTGATACTCTTCTGATTCTTCAAGCATAAACCAATGAGTTCCATGACATAGATACAAATAATACAGTAGATAAGGATATAATGAGTATCTATCATTTCATTGGTACAGAACCAGGAACCATAATACAATCTCTCTACATTAATGAAGATAAAATATATAAATGGAACTCTGAAGAGATTACACCATCTGAAAAGGTAACTTGCTGGTACAAGCATTGTAGGTACAGCCAAATATAGTATAGTATATATCCAAGCTATACATACTTCATTAGCTGGTGAATAATGCATCAGCTCACAGTTATTCTGACTGAATACATAGAATATGTACCAGTGAGAAAGCATTATAACAATAGGTACAAATATTGCACTCCAATGATAAAATGCCCAGATAACTTTCTCTATTGCAGTAGGCATACTACTGCCGTTTTCACTTTCTTTCATTCTAAAGTCTCCTTTTCCTTTTAAAATTTAGTTTCTATTTATTCTTAGATGCTGCAAATTTAATCTTTTTTACACAATAATCTTCATTTTGAGCAAACTATTTCAGTTAAACTTTGCAAATACTATCAAATTGATATATTTATATTGAATATATGAGGTAAAAGTTTTAATCTGAAAGTAATATATCCTTTTACATAGAAAGAAAATGAATATAAACTACTCAGTAAGTTCATTAGTTTGAATAATAATCATCATAAAAGGGGAAAGTACATCTAAGTAATTCATTAAATTTGCAAATAAAATTAAAATATAGAAGTTATGCCAATAAACAGACCACAAGGATTACGAGGCTTACAGGGACTAGGAAGTCTTTCAAAAGCTCAGTATGATAGTTTTATAAATAAGAATAGAGATTTGATTTCACAACATGGTTATGATCCTGTATATATCAATAATCTCTATTCCAACAAACAGTTCATTGACAAGTATGGTATTGAAAAATTCAAAGCTATACCAGATATAGATATGCGTAATACCTTATATAAGGATGACATAGTTAACACAGAATTTACAAAATTATATAGTCCTATTAATGCTAATGGTACAAGAAACAACAATAAGGGTTTAGGAGCTGATTTTGAAAAATATAATCAGCTCTCAACTGATGCTAAACTTAAACTGATGGAGAGCAACTATCTCACCCCTTCAGAGTTCGAGAATGCATGGCAGAAGGATATTAATAAGTATGCTAAATATAAGAAAGCTACCAACAAAGGATTCTCTGGCTTTTTAAAGAATGCAGCCCAGTCTATGAATGTTACTGGAGGTCTTTATACTAATATAGATAATGACAACAACGAATTAGATAATGAAGCTCTTAAAAGAATCAAGAAAGAAGCGAATAATAAGATTCTTCAGAATATATATAATGATGATATAGATAATCATGCAAAGAACTTAGGTACTCAGGTATCACAGACTTATCTTAATGACCCATATATTACAGGACTTAGTGATAAGCAGGTAAAGGAAGCTTTTATACAGGCTATTACTCCTGGAAGTTATAAAGATAAGAATGGTATATCCAATATGGGTATATCTGAGTTTGCTTCTCACTATGGCAATGGCTCTGAAAATCAGGTTACTTCAGAAATGAAGGGCTTTAGCATTGATGATATGCGTCAAATACTTGCCAAAAAGAAAGTATATGAAGCTAACATGTCACCAGATATGGCAGCCACAGCTTTAAATAATGAAGCTAAGAGATATATCAAAGAGCACCAAGGTAGCCTTAAAAAATTTGGTTTATTTGCTAAAGATGTAGGTATTTCTGCTATGAGTTATTCTGCTGATAAATTAAATGGTATTGCAGAATTATATAGAGCAGGTCAGGATGCTTATGCTGAAAAACCTATTGTAATGGTAGATAATAAAGGCAATGTTCTTGATCCCAACAAGACTAAAGTTATAAGAGATAAACAGGGAGGTCTTCATTATAAAGATAATGAAGGAGCACTTAATTCTGTCCATAAGATGCAGGTAGATTATACCACTCTTCATAATATGGGAAAGAATCCTGATGGTAGTGATATTAAGGGAGCATTTGGTATTGACTGGATGACACTTAATCCTCAGTACTGGACTAGAGCTGAACAGTTTGGAACTCTTGATGAAAATGAACAGAAGCAATATGAGAAGATTGGAAGCAGTCCTTATAAGGTAGCTTATAATCCTAATGAAGATAGTGACCTTTGGTATGAGTCTTTTAAGATGATGTCTTTTGGTCTGGCAGATGCTGCTGCACAGGCTATTCCTTTTGGTATTGGTACTGTAGGTAAGGCATTGAGTACTGCCAGTAAAGTAGGTAAATTGGCTAGAGGCTTTGGTAAAGTCTTGGATACCACAGGTAAGTTACTTACAGCAGAGACTAAAGCAGGTCAAATTGCTCAGGGAACAGCAGGTGCCTTGGGTATTGCCTATGCTTACAATAGAGGTACTTTCCAGGAAACACTTCAGCAGAATCTAGCTAATGCAGAAGAAGCTGCAATGACTGCTAGTAGAAATGATATTTATAATCAGTACCATACTGATAAAAATTATAGAGCAAGTGTTGATAGACTTATCAAGGCTAGAGCTGCAGGTTTAAAAGCAGAATATATTGCTCAGATGCATAGAGATGGAGGTATGAAGATTGCTGATGAGAAAGCACTTGATAAGATGCTCCATGCTAAAGCTCAGGAAGCAGTTCTTGGAGAATTAGTACAAAATAGAATTAAGGAAAGAATGTCTTCTAAGGAGTATGCTAACTTACAGCAGAAAGCTATTGATGGTGCAGGAGATGCAGCATTTAATACTTTCTGGCCAGAAGCTATTAAGTATGGCTTTGTTAATACTATGGGTTATAGAAAATTCCTCTATACCAATCCTGCTGGATTATCAAAGAAAATGTCAACTACTTTTAAAGGATTAAAGGAGGTAACTACAGCAGAAGGTAGAAAGAGATTAACTACTGATGCAAGTAAATTCCTTACTAGAGCAGATAAATGGAAAGAGTTTGGTAAAACATTAGGCTCTCAGGCTTGGGGTGGATTCTGGACAAATGGTACTGATGATATGCAGGTAGATGCTGCTGAAAGAATCAATGAGGATAGTTTTAACAAGTATCTTCATTCCTATCAGAATGGTGAAGCTTTGGCTAACACTTATGGCTTTGCAGACGGTATATACTCTTATATAAAAGGTTTAAAGGATTCTATGGGTCAGGAGACTACATGGAATGCTGGTACTGTTGGTGCCTTAGGTAGTATAGTAAACTTCACTCCAAACTTTGCTAACCTTGCAAGACTAGCTACAAAGGAAGGTAGAGAAGCTTATAAGAATAACTTTAGACGTGAGATAGAAAGAGATGAAAATGGTAATCCTTTGAAGAATGAAGATGGTTCTGTCAAATATAAAGACCTTGGCAAATTGAAAGACTGGAGAGGACAGATGAATTATTTCATTCAGAATGGCGTACTTAATACCTACTATGGCAAGAAACAGGCAGAAAGAGATTTAAGAAGTCATGCTGATTATGTAAACAATCTCTTGGATGAATATAATGACTTTGTAGATATTGAGCACTTGATAGCTTCTAATATTGCCTCAGAGAATGTGGAGAACTTAGGAGATCAGAAGACTATGGATTTTATCAAAGCTCTTCATGCAGTCAATACCTTAGATAAATTAGGTGAAGATTCCAATGATCCAACAACTATGTCTTCTGTAGTAGAGAATGCTAAGACATTGATAGAAAAGGCTTCTCTGCTTAACCTTGAGGAAGGTAAGAATCCATTTAGTGAAGAAGAGATTTCCAATCTTCTCTCTCAATACTATGCTTCTCACCCAGAGATAGAGCAGGATGAATATACTTCTCAGAAGGCTTTATATGAAATTGCTCAGAATGCTCAGAAGCTGCAAAAGGCATCAGAAGCATTCAATAAGGCAGAAGATGAGATTCAGAAGATTGAGAAGAATAATGGTATTTCCATATCTCCAGAGGTAAGAACTAAGATGAAAGTACAGCAGGCTCTTAATAGTCATTGGGAAGAAAGAAGAGAAAAAATGCAGTCTGAGATAGATGATTCCTCTTCTATGGATACACCTAAAGATGCTAGGATTAATGTTGCCAGTGTTGGCGGAGTAAAGAATGCTCAATCCTTAGTGAAAGTCTATGATAAACAGAAAGCTGAAATAGAGAAGGAACTTGAAGAACAGAAGAAGAAAACAGAATCTCTTGATAAAGAATATATTAAAGCAATAGATGAAGGTAAGCAAGCTAGAAGAGAAGGAAACAGTGATGCTATTCTTACAACACAGAATAAGCAGAAAGATGCTAAAGCAAAACTTGATGCATCTAAGGAGCAGGAAAGCTATCTGGAAGATTTAATCTCTAGAACTGCTATAAAGAGTAATGAACTTCAGGCTAGTATGAGAGATTTAGAAACTGATGCCTTTAAAGATTCAAAAGATAAAGTTCTTACTGCTGACGAAATATTCTCTTTGGATCCTGTAACCAGGGCTAGAATGATGAAGTCTGAGAATAGAGATTTGTATAGTAAAGAGCAACAAAGAGAGATTGAGAAGTTGGAGAAGAGACTTCTTATGAAAGATGCTGATGCTCTTCAGAAAGTACAAGATATTGCTTTACTAACTCAAAGGATAGATGCTAATCAAGATGCCTATAGTAGAATGGCTAGGAATCCAGAAGCTGCTGCTGTAGAGTTAGAAGCTCAAAGAGCACAGGCTGCTGAAGCTGCATATAAACTGATTAATCAGAGAAATGCAGAGACCATAGTAGACTATATCAATGAGTTTGATGAAGGTATGAAAGGTCATACTGATATTACAGAAGAAGCTAAGAATCAGTTTGTCTTTAAGACTCTCAGAAAGCTTAACTCTACCCTACTTGATACTATTGATGAAGATACATTGCTTCCTCAATATCAGCAACAGGTAGCAGACGCAAAGGAATGGGGAAAGACTGTAGATGATATTATGGCTGTAATTTCTCAATCTGATAGAGATGATGCCTGGAAAGAGAATACTCTTAAGAATATTAATACTATTGTAGAGAACTCCAATAATAAAGCAGAAATATTGGCTAGTCTTGAAAAGGTTATTGATGATGTCAATAATCCAGATGCTACAAGTAGTTTAGATTATGTTCTCAATGGTCTTGAAAGCTTGGGTTATCAAAGAGATGCTACGACCTTAGAGAATAGAAAACAGAGAAGGACTAGGGAAGCAGAAGAAAAGAGAAAGAAAGAAGAGGAAGCTAAGAAGGTTGAAGCTGAAACAAATGCTGCTGCAGAAAAGAAAGTAAGTCAAAGTTCTACAGATAATATAGAGTATCTTGGTAATGAAGAAGATGTAGACTTGTTTGGTAACTCAGAGGAATCAGAATCTACAACACAGGTTGTTGAAGATGAGGATTTACAGCAAACAGATAATAGTGTCTTAAATGCTGGTTCCTTGATGAAAGATAACTTTGGTAATGGTAGTATTAATATGGGTGATATGTGGTATGGAACTACTGATAATCCTAAGAAAGGAAAATTACTTGTTACTAAGGAAGATAATAAAGTATCTTTCAAGGTTGATGGTAAAGATACTTCTATAGAAATCACTCCTGATGAGTATGAAACTGTCAAGGATGAACAGGAAAACAAGAAAAATTCATCCTTCATTGCAAATTCTATAGAGAAAAAAGATGGAGATTGGTATTTTATTGGTAACTTTGCAGGAGACAAAGAAGAATCTCAAGTGAAGGTAAAGAAGGATTTTAACATAGATCAGGCAATAGAGAGACAACAAGCAGCTAATGAGGCTGACCTTGCTGCCAAAGGCATTGACACTGGTAACAAGAACCTTATTGACAATGGTGATAGTGTTCAAGGTAAGTCTGAAACTATTGATGAGCAGTTGGGAGATAGCACTTCTACCAATAAGGAAGTACATTCATCTGATGACAATGTAGATGCAGCAGAGCTTAATGGTACTGGACTACATAATATAGAAACCAGTGTTACTACTCTTAGTGGTAATGCTATGAGTGAATATAATCCTACAGTATTACAGAATGATGGTATCATTGAGAGAAAGAAAGGTTCTGAAACCAATGATAACATGAATCAATATTATGCTTGGATGAATGCAGCAGGTGTAAAGTTACAGAACATCATAGACCATGAGCTAGCTAGAATCATAAGAAGAAACCCTAATGCTAAGGTAAAGTTTATGGCAGTTAAGCCAGAACGTAATGCTACTAATGATGTAGCTATGCAGAGTCACTTAATGCTAGTACTTGATTATGACAATAACATCAATAAGGGTATTACTGCTGTACATGATGATGCTAATAGTGGTGTAATTGAAAGCAATAGCAAAAAGTATTTGATTATAGGTACTGCTGGCTATGGTAATAGAAATGCTAGTAAGTTAGCACTCTATGATATGCTTTGGAATCCATATATCTCTGGAGGATTGAACTTGAAGAAACAAAGAAAGCAATTCTTTGATGCACATCCTAGTGAAAGATTCTATGTAAATGAGAATCTTAGTACAGAGATTGTGCCTGCATCATTGATTCCTGGATATATAGTAAGACAAGCTGAGAATGACAATAACTCTGAATTTAGAAGTATTAGGGAATTACTATCTGATAATGCTAGAAATCCTATGCACTATGACTTAGATTCTGTAGCATGGGGTATTCAAGAAAGAAGTAAGTTCTTAGTTGTAGGAACATCACTTGATAAAGTAATGGTTCCTAGAGACCCAATGGGTAACTTAGGTAGTGCTTTTGTATTGATGCCTGCTAGCAATGGTAAGATGGTTCCTTCATATTTGAAAGTCTTAAAGTATAATGAAATGAGAGATGGAGCCTTGAAGGATAAGATAAATACTCTTTTGCAGGAAGTAACTTCTCCTAATTACAAGACAAGACTGAATGCAGTCATTGGGTTAAGTAAAATCTTCTATTTTGATAAAGAAGGAGATACTATCTTACTTAGAAAGAATAGAAATGAAATCTCTTTAGTACATGATGGTAAAGTACAGAAAACTTTTATCCTTAATGATAACTTTGATAGAGCAGAATTTATGCAGAATATCCAGGATATGAATCCTAGAATCAATATCACTGCATCAGTACTTAGAGACATTCCTACTCTTATGGAGTATGATGAAGCTGGGGCACTAATGACAGATGCTGCACTCTTTGGTACAGTAGGTAGCTCATATAGTATCTATGGTTTGGATGGTGATGGCAAGATGATTAAACCAGAAACTCCTACTAATGATATACCTAAAAGTAGTAATAATAGTGACTTCAAGAATGGAGATAAGAGTCAGGTAATCTTTAAGCATCAGTATTATAGAGAAGTAAATGGTGTCTTTTCTCTCAATGGTGGGATAATAACAGATGAAGCTACTCTCAAACAGCTTAGATATAACAAAATGATTCTAGACAATCAGTTATCTCCATCTATGACTAAAGGTGTATGGGATTACTTTATCTTAAGTGAAGGTGAAAATCCTAAAGCTATCAAGGTTAATAGAAACACCAAAGAGGTAAAGGAATCTTCAGAGGAACAGGCAAGAGAACTCATTGAAAAAATTAATGAGGAAGAATCTAAAAAACTTAGAGAGCAGAAAGCTCAAGAAGTTATTAAAGAAGTAGGTAAAGCTGAAGAAGTGGATTTAGGTGAAGATACTCTTTCTGTTGATCCTAACACAGGAGAATTAGTTCAAGCAAATACTCAAAGTACTTCTCTTATTACTGAAGAATCTAGCGATGAGAAGAAAGTCTCTCCTTCTACAGAGAAGACAAGTAATAAAGATGATTATACTCATACTAGTTCAGAATCCCTAAATAGTGAGGAACATAAGGCTGCAACTCAGAAGTTCTCTGACCTTATTAAAGATAAGAAGTATATGTTGAGAGTTATGAAACTTGTAAGAAACAAGTGGAAAGATGCTCCTAAGAAAATAGCAGATCTTGAGAAGTTCTTAAGAGATAAAAATGTTGAAGTAGATGCTATTGGTACATCTGAAAATGATGTAGAGGCTTGGGTTAGAACTATTGAAGATTGTAGATAAAATAATAATAGTGAGGGTGCGTCACAGACTTATGACACACCCTCTTTTCTTCATTTATAAACTCAGCGGTTTAGAGTTCGCTATCTTACCAATAATAGTTCATTTGTAAAAATGTAGTACCATCTAAACTTAAAGTTTAAGTAATGGAACAAATCCATATTGATACACCATACTTGCATAAGCATTTTTCCCTTTTTCTGTATATGGATGCAAATTGTCAGATAATTGGTCTGTATATACTTTAGAAGTTTCCTGGGTTTCTTCTTTACCAAGATTTAAAAATCTAGTTTTTACAAATCCATTATTGAAAAAATCAACAAAGGTAAAGCCTTCATATTCAGCTATCCATTTAACCATTTCATATACATCTAATAAAGTAAACCCCTTTTCGACAGTTTGAAGTCCTTTAGATGATAAATTTTTATTTAGCCATTCAGTATTTTCTATATATTTCTTAACTCCATCTTCTATTATGTAGTCAGATGGTCGATACGATGAACCAGAACCTAATTGTCCTCTATGCATTGGTGCTAATAAAATAACATTAGGAGTATTTTTTCCTCTATTTTCAAGGAGCCAGTCTATTACTTTTCTTGCTGCTCCATAGCTTGTATATGTAGAATAATCACTATTATTAAATGTATTATTTATGTAATCTTCCTTGGTGCCTATAGGGTATAATTCATTCGCTCCCCAATCATTAGTACCTAAACCTATTGTTATAAAATCCTCATCTTTTGTTATTGATTTCAACTTGTTATCATTTGAAAGAATTGCATATTTATAGAATGTAATCCATGAATATCCATGAAATCCAGCTACATGATGATTAGATTCAGGAATATCTATTTTTCTTCTAATAATTTTTCCATATCCATTACCATTATTATTATCTGGTGCAACAAAAGAATCTCCTAACTCTGCCCACGTAATATTAGCGTTAGTCTCATCTTTACTTGCACACTTTTTGTATTTTGTGCAAGAATATTGCGTATTATTTAAAATAAGTACGCAATCATATAAATTGGTATAATTTACATTATTGTCACCATTTACTCCAGATAATATTATTCTCAATTTCTTAGCTTCGTCTGTATATGATGTACCTATATATACACCATCTTCTTTATAGAATCTGAATATTACACCAGCTGTCTCAAAACCTTCTCTTTTTATTGATGCAGTAGGCTTTTCACTAATTTCCAAAACATCTTTACTTCTGAATCTTTTTGGAGCATCAATGTTGTCTTGACCTGCCAAGCCTCCAGTTGTATCTCCTATTTCAAATTCAATATATTTAGAGTTTAATGGAATACTACCATCCAAAATATTAAAATTTTCAGACAAGCCATTGAGTTTAGTGCTCACGGCTTTCTGATTTTCAATTTGTTCCGATAATTTATCAACACAATCTAACAGATTGTAAGATATTCCGTTAATTTTATAATATGTAGAACAAACATACAATAATTTGAATCCATAATCTTGATTAAAAAATCTTGCAATTATCACTATGTTATATTCATTTGGAATTTGATTATATCCAACAATATTTAAACTATCTGTATTTTTATTGTAAATAACACAATAATCACCATATTCATTTATTGAATTTGTTAGACTTGAATGTATTTGGTAATTAAAATTTCTTCCTAGAATATATGAAGCGTTTAGTGAGACTGAAACATTTTTGCCATCAACAATAAAATTAATAAATTCTGTTACATTTGAAGGTCTTAGTGAAACAGAATTATCTATAGTTGATATACTCTTTTTTATATCAACTATACCATTATTTATTGTATTTTCAGTCTCATCTTTACTTGCACACTTTTTGTATTTTGTGCAAGAATATTGCGTATTATTTAAAATAAGTACGCAATCATATAAATTGGTATAATTTACATTATTGTCACCATTTACTCCAGATAATATTATTCTCAATTTCTTAGCTTCGTCTGTATATGATGTACCTATATATACACCATCTTCTTTATAGAATCTGAATATTACACCAGCTGTCTCAAAACCTTCTCTTTTTATTGATGCAGTAGGCTTTTCACTAATTTCCAAAACATCTTTACTTCTGAATCTTTTTGGAGCATCAATGTTGTCTTGACCTGCCAAGCCTCCAGTTGTATCTCCTATTTCAAATTCAATATATTTAGAGTTTAATGGAATACTACCATCCAAAATATTAAAATCGTCAGATAAGTCGCTGAGTTTAGTGCTCACGGCTTTCTGACTCATCACCTTATTTGTAGAATCACCCGACTCTTGGGTGATATTCTCTGAATTGAATTTCTTTGCCAGTTCATTATTGACTCTAGTCTGCTCAGTCTGCATCTGAGAAGTAATATCTTCCGAGTTTGCTTTCTTAGAAATCTCGGCATCCTGAGATGTGTTCTTTGCAGCAAGCTCATCAATAGCACCCTGTGCAGTGACAGCAGTCATTCCACTAGTTTCGTTGTTATAAGAGACAACATTGGCAGTAGAGGCTCCACCTGTGATGGTGATGTCTTTGAAGGCATCTTCCAACTGATGGGTCTTTTCACCAATTTGTTGCAAGTTCTCTTGGTCTCCTTCAAGAAACACTTGCTTTGCAGAGGCAATCTTACCCTTCTTGGACTTGGCTAGAAGCTCGTCTGTTAAATTTATACTCATATTATATAATCTTTATACGTTTATGATATTACTAAATTCCATGTAGCTGGTGTGAGAGGATTGATTGTGCGGTATGCCTTAAAACTTCCTAGATTATTTGTGATAGTCTGAGTAGCAGCAAGGGTTACATCGAATCCAGCACTGGTTACACGGCTGATTGAGAGATAACTAGGTACTACTAGCCAGATGTAATCATTATCCTTGGTTGTGATACTAGGGTTGAATGATACTCCTGTAGCTGATACCTTGTTGAGTGTGTTGAGGACTTCTGCGGTCATAGTGGCTGCTGGGTTTCCTCCTGAGTAGCAGAGGTAGCGAGTTTGTGATGTGCTCTTGCCAGTTCTTCCTTTCTTCTCTACAGCAAACTTGAAGATTTCTCTTGCTCCTTCGATTGCATCAGACAATGTTCCACCAGATGATGGGGTATTTGTCAAGACCTTGAACAATCCATCGTTGGCTTGCTTGGAAATTTGTAACGTATCAGGCATAAATGCCTTACCCTCGCTGCTTACAGAATACTTTACCTCTGTCTGCATCGTACCTACATTAGGATTGATGGTAAAACCTAAAGTAATAGGATATACCGTATCATTCAGCTTGGCTAGGCTCTCGTCAACATTCTGAATCATGGTGACTAAATCATCAGGAAGACCTACTGCTGCATCCAATGTTTTTCTTAACTCTGGGTCAAGTTTGTCTTTAGTAAGAGAATCCTTAGCCATTTTTTCATTTGTCACAGAGCCATCTTGTAATTTTTCTGTAGAAACTGCATCCTTTGATAATTTAGAATTAACAATACTTTCATCTATAACTTGTTCTGTATCTACAGAGTTCTGTGCCATCTTATCATTAGTAATGGCTTCATTTTTAATCTTAGATGTTTCTACTGATGACTCTGCAAGCTTTTCAGTTGTAACAGATTCATCCTTTATTTTACTTGTAGTAACACTATCTCCAGCAAGTTTTTCATTAGTGATATTCTCATTAGCTATCTTTTCTGTAACTACAGCTTCATTAGCTATCTTAGGAGTAGTAACTGCACCTTCATTGATAGTTCTTTCTACAACAGCACTATCCCCTAATTTACTATCAGTGATAGCTTGTTCTGCTATCTTAGAAGTAGTAACAGCCTCATTTGCTACTTTCTCTGTAGTAACATTCTCATCTGCTATTTTAGGAGTAGTGACAGAACCGTCCTTAATGACAAGGGTTAACTTCTTGCCAGGCTTATCCTTAAGAGGTGCTTCACCTATATATTTCTCTTTACTCATAACTTATCTATTATTTTTGCACAAAGATACATATATTGGAAATATTTTATTAGTACCTTATAAAATCCCTTATGAAAGTTAAAGCAAACAAAAAGATAAATTAGATGCAATATCCTACTAATTTTGTCGTTCATCTAATAAACATTTTCAATATATAAGATTATGGAATCAAAACAATTAAAAGTTGCAAAGGAGCTTCTTAATAAAAAACTCAAAGAGTTAGGTGCTATAGATGAAAACAAAGCACAAAGAGTTTATGACTCTCTCTATGATGAAAATAAAGATAAAGAGATAGTTGCTTTATCAATAGAACAGAAATGTGCTTTACTGAATGCTGCTGCTTCTCTTTATACTACAGATAATATGCCAAATAACAGACAAGAGGCTAAACAGGTACTTGTTGATTTTATGCAATTACTTGGACTCGAAAATAAACATTTAACTTACTGTATATATCACCAATCATGGTTAGATAGAAAGAAGTATATTGATATTATTAAGACTATCCAAAAGGATAATCCATTCATTCAATTCATCTGCACTTGTAAAGAACTTATAGACTTAGGAGAAAGTAATATGTTCATTAACTATACCTTTACAAGAATCTTAAAGGATGTTGGCTTCTCTCAAGAAGATATTTATGCTATAGTTAAAGGAAAGTACAACTATAGATTTGATAATATTGGTCAAGAGGAACCTGTTGAAGAAACTAACTTATCTATTCTTCAAAGCTGGTCTCTCTTAGAGTTTGCTAAGAATTATGTAAAAATGCAAGTTGGTAATTTTGTAAATTCAAATACAGGAAAAGAATTCAAATCTTGTATGTTCCTTAAAAAGGATGGTACTTATGATTATGTTGGATTTCATTCTCAACTAGGCGAACTCACTCCTGCTGAAATTTCTAAGAGAAAAAAGGAACTTAAAGTAGGTCTTACAAAATCAGGGAAATATATACTTTATGATCATATAGATGATTGGGAAATTGTTGATTTAGGATTATAGTATAAGAAAAGGAGGTGTGTCATAAGTTCATGGCGCACCTTCTTAACTATGATGTTTTGTTGTTTTTGCTAAATAAGTACCTTGCTACAATGGCAAAAGTTCCTATGATTTCAACAGCTGTTGTTCCAAGTAAAGCAAGTATAATATCATCACTTACTTTGAAATTATTAATGGTAACACCATTTAGCATTATAATGAAGAAAACTGCTCCAAGATACCAACACATAAAGTCAAATATCTTATTGGCAAACTCTTTTCTTTGGTCTCTGTCTTGTTTCTTTCCAGCAAGTTCTTCAATGAGAAGTTCATTTTCTGTTTTCCATTTATCCTCTTGATACTTTCGCTTAATCTTATCTCCTTCTTGTTTATCAATAGAAGTTAGACTTTCATCTTTCTCATCTTTACCCTTCTTCTCGTTAGATAGAAGATGTAGAATATCAACAACCTGTTCCATAAGCCTTATTTGTTCTTTACGACATTCTCTATGAGTCTTTTATAATAAAGCTCAGTCAACTGGTCTGGTATTTCTATATTTTTGCCTTCTTCAAAACAAATATCCCAAGGAGAGCCAACTTTATGGGTTAGGTCTACTAATTCACCATCACTGAATGAAGAATAACGTTGCCACACCATCTTTACAATGGCAATTTCGTCTTCTTTAGTTAAGTTAGGTGTTTCAAACGTAGGTTCTTTTTTTATTGCATCCCATTCCATTATAACTGTCTCTTCCTCTATTGGCTTTTTCTTATATTGTTTAAAAGAATGGTACACAGATGGAATTACTGGACCATATCTCCATGCTTCAACCTTATCAAACCGAGGGTTCAATAACCCACGTCCTAACAAAGCCAAAGCAAAGCCATGTGCAATATACACACGCTTAACAAGCCCAAGTAGATGTATGGGTGTTCCTTCTTCATGTGCCAATTTAATGAAATAGTTGGCAACAGAAAGTGCATTCGTTTTCATAAGCCTGATAGTTTATTTGGATATTATTTACATACAGATTTTAATCATGTTTTGTTTCTTTGTGGTGCAAAGGTAGAAAAACATTTTCAAGTTGCCAAATTTATATTGTTATATTTGTATAAACATATAAAGATTTGCTGAATGTTTTACATTCTAATCATATTTTTAGAATATTATTAAACTATTATAAGAATTTTATAGCTTTCAATGTACTCCAATAATAAAAACTATATAAGGAAAAGGAGGGTGCATAAGGAACTTAGTACACCCTCTCTTGTACTTATAGGATTATTCTGGAATATCATTATCCCCACTAGAATCAGCATCTACAGAACTTTCTGAACTAGTTGCTGCTCTCTTGGATTCACGAGGAATGGCAATGAATACATCTTCTGTTGTAGAATCATCCCATATAGTACCAGAGCCATCAATCTTTGAAGTACCAGCAGGAACTACATATATTTCATAGTCTGATAGATTACCATTGCCAATAGCACTTCTAAGATGTTCATTAGTTATGTTGCCATTAGCATCTACTAACTGGCTATACTCCTGTGAAGATAAAGCTCTAGCTTCACTTAAATCTTCCAAAGGAGCACCAATACTATTTTCATCATTAGTATCTTTATACTTAGTACCAGTCTTAGCACCAATCATTGTTACCTTCTTGTTTCTCACATCATAAGCTGTACCACTGCCAGTCTTCTTTCCTGCTGCTGCAGCCTTTGCTTGTGCTATAGCAGATGCTTTCTGCAATGAAGGATCCTTTGTTGGGTCATAAGAAATAGTACCAGTCTTTTCATTATAAGTAAGACCCTGTGAAGCAAGACTAATATTCTGTCCTCTTCTAGTAAGTTCCATCTGTTGTCTAGCTCTAGCATCAGCAACTCTTTCAGCTTGTGTAAGTACTCCAAGGTCTCTCTGAGGATTATGATTCTCCTGATAGATAGCACCATCAATCATGCCATTAATAACACTTTGTCTAGCCCTTTGGAGATTATTTCCTGTAAGATTCTGATTAACTCCTCTTTCTTCAAGGATAGCATCTGCTGCCATCTGTAACTCTGGAATTGTAGACATATCTTTGTAGAACTTCTGAATGGTATCTCTACTATAACCCATCTTCTGTACATAGTCTCTATAGTAACCATTCAAAGTACTTCCTGCATCACCGGCAGAGAATACTCTAGAAGAAGCAGCCTTACCTGCTGCTGCCCCTCTGGTATAAAGCTCATTACCACTAATATTATAAAGGTTAGGAGTATTATCATCCAAGAAACTATCAATATCAAGATTATCTATAGCATAGAGCATAGAGGAATCCTGAGCACTAAGACTTCTTCTCAGTTTCTTCTCTTCTCTCATAGCTTCATCAGCCTGGAGTAATCTGCCTATCTCTCCCTGGTATCTTCTTTTTAAGGAAGTCAATGCTCTCCTATTAGACATAGTTAAACCATTATGCGCTAAGTCCTCTGCCTGTTTAGCTAAGTCATTAGCATAGCCTTCATATAGTTTTCTAGCCTTACTTCCTTCTGGTAAGGTCTCACTAAGATACTTAAACTTATCTGATTTATCTGACAAGTCATTGTATTGTTCCTCACTCTTTTCATAAGCATCCTTATATGCAGAAAATGGTACTAACATCTCCTGCATAGAGAAGGGTTGAAAAGAATTATCTACAACAAATGCATAATTAGCCATATACTTCTACTCTTTAAAATGTTAAACCTCTTTTTCTTTTAATTTTACCACCACAGGATTTCTTTGTAGAAACTACTCTCTTACCAGTATTACTCTTAGGAGTCATTACACCAAAGATACCATCAGCAGCCATATCAGCAATCATATTATGTTGAGCATTCTCACGTCCTAAATCACTGATACCTTTGAAAAGGCCAGAGACATTACCATAGATACCTTGATTCCAAGCAGCATCGGCAGCCATTCTCTGTCTTGCAGCATCCATCTGCATCTGTGTCCTAAACTGTCTTTGCCTGTTAGCAATCTCAGCATTAGTTGCAGAAGTCTTTGTAAAGGCATCTGCATTATACATATCAGTACCTCTATTAAACTCAGCTACCTTCTGTCTCTTAGCATCATTATATTCAAGAGCCTTTCTATACAAGTCACCATCTGCAATCTGACTATTATAGCCATTAGCAAGAAGTCCAGCCATCTTGGTTCCTATAGGAGAAGCATTGTTGAGAATAGCTCTATCTGTTGCTCTGCTGTTAGCATCCATTCTATTCTGTTCATACCATATATCCATAGGATTATAGGTAAGATAGTTGCCAATAGGCTTATAACTAGCTAAGGCAGGACTACCACTAGCAGCTTCTACAGCTGCATCCATCCTAGAATAATCAGGCTTGCCTATTCCCATAGCCTGCATACCTAGACCTACTAAAGGACCTAACAATCCTGCATATCTTAACTTCTCATTCTTATGCTTAGGTACTGTCTCCTCCTGATTACTTCCATTATCATCAGTAGCATTAGTACTAGCAATAGGTCTCTTATAGTAGTTATATGTATAGTCACTCTTGTCATCTTGCCAACTATAATTGCCTGCACTAGTCCAATCCTTAGGCACATTTCCATATATCTCTTCTATACTTCCATCATCATTTACTACATAGTTTCCGGTCTGCTTACTTCTGAGGATTTCATTAGGTGTTTTCCAATAAGTTCCTGGATGAGTATTTCTAACACCAGTACCATTTGGATCTTCAAAAATAGTCTGATAATCTCTCTTAGCATCTTTCACCCATCCATTAACATTTACATACTTAGCTGCATAGTCTCTAGCTGCCTGAGGAGCATCCTGACTATTGAGAATCTGTTGTAAATAGAGAAGTCTATTATTCTCATCAGCTTTCAACCAATTAGAACCTCTCTTATAAGCATCAGTCTGAGATAGAGCCTTACCTATTTCCTCAGAGTTCATACCCTTCTTTACAAGACCTTTCTTTACAGCTTCTTTCCATGCAGCATCCGTACTTCCATTCCAAGCATCATAGTCTTCTTTACCCCATCCCCCATGAGTAAAGTCAAAAGTTAGCTCATTATTTGCTTTAGGTACATAAGTACCAAAGTCATAACCTCTAGAGATAGCATCAGATAATACAGGATTAACACCATTCAAAGCATCCATAAACTGCTTATTCTTCAAGATATTCTCCCAATCAGTAATCCTATCTACTTTCTTATCATAAGCCCATTTATCAAAGTCACTATCTGTATACAAGCCAAGAGCATTATATATCTTTTTCTTCATATCTCCACCTTTATCATACTTATTTATCTTACCACCACAAGCATTCACCTGAGGTTCTTCTACTATTGGTTGTTCTACAGGTTGCTGCATCATCTGTTCATTTGCACTCTGTTGTTCTGCTTGCTGAGGAATTTCCTCGGTAGGCTGTTCCATCTGTTGCTGTTGTTCCTGCTGCTCTTCCATAGCTACCTGTTGCATAATAGCTCTCTGTTGTTCTGGAGGGAGAGAGGCAAATACTTCCTGTGCTTTCTTAGACTGCATTTTAGACTTCTGTCTTTCCTGCTCATTTGCAAGATCATGCATCTGTTTCTCTAAACCTGCTTGACTAATAGCATCATTAGGTCTTTCTGCACTTTCCTTCTCTAACTTTTTAGATAAGTCTGCATAACTGATATCAGCATTCTTACCTACATGGAACTTCTTCTTTGTTTGAGCATCAGCTTTGATTCTCTTAGAGAAGACATAATCATCAAATATTGTCTCCCCTTCCTCTACAAGATTAGGTTTTCCCTGAGCATCAATACCTAATTGCACACCATCATAAGGTGAAGACTCATGGCTACCACCTGCATCTATATGCATTAAACCATTACTGAAATCAGAACCATTAGTCTGCATATCTCCACCTAAAGCAAATTTAGTACTATTCCTAGCAAAGTTAGCCCTTTTAACTACCTCTGGAGAATACTTATCTTTATTGGCTAATACATGCGAAGCAAACTCCTGTACTCCCATACCATGTTCTTTAGCTTCTTTGGTAAATAATCCTCTATGACTCTTCTTGATATGAATACCTCCACCTAAGGCAAAAGTACTAAGTGGAGTTACAGCAAGGTTGCCAAAGACATTGGTTGATATTTTATTCTTAGCTTCTGCTGATTTATTCTTAGCTACAAGATAATCAGACATAAAGCCATAGTCTATAGCTCCAGTACCTAAACTAGGCAATCCACCAAGTGGACCACCAAAGGCTGCATAGTTTGCAAGAGCATTAAGATCTGCTTGGGTATCAGCTGCATCTATAGCATTATCATAGGAAGTCAATGCTCTATTTCTAGCTATATCTTGTTGTTTTTGTAATTCTCTGTATTTTTTCTTAGCTTTATTACTAAACCATCCATCCTTACCAATATCTGATTTAGAAAAGTCTTTGCCAAAATCTTGACTTCCCCATTGATTCAGAATGGAGTCTGCACTACTATTATCCACGGATAATGTATTGAGAGCTTTGTTGCTGTTATTTACTTCTGATATTTTCTCTTGATTCAACTTTGAACCAAATGCTCTATTTGTTAATCCTCCGACAATACCAGAGGCTGCTGATACAATACCTCCCACTACAGGGTTTACTGCACTAAGTGCTCCACCTACAGTGCCTCCTATGGAACTGATAGCATTACCTGCACCTGAACTTAAACCACCACTGATAAGTTTATTACCAATAGTTCCTACAGCACCACCAACAGCACCAATACCACTCTTGGCAATATTTTTTATACCTAATCCCAAACCTTGACTAGGAGTCTTTATTGTACCTATTTTTCCTAAGTCTATCTTTGTAGGATTACCTAAGACAGAAGTAGTACCTATGTTCTGCATGCTTGAACTTAGCAAACCATCAAAAACATTCTGATATTCCCTATCTATACCATGAGCAAACAATGGTTGATTCCATTTATTAGCTGTATATAATTTATTCTTCTTTTTCATCTGAGTAACATTTTATTGCAAAGATAATACATTATTAGTATCAGTGTTATATCCTTACTCCCATTATAAAAATAGGTAAGAAAATCATTAAGACTCTCTTACCTATATTACTATTTAACCAAAATATGTTGCCATGATATCATGTATCTCCGTCTTATTGAGAAAAGACTTTTCTGCTGCATTCTTTGTAAGCTTTATATATGCCCAAGGATTTCTTATTCTATCCAAAGGTCTAGCTTTGAATCTCTTGATTCCCATTAAAGATTCCGTAATAGTATCTACCTTAGCATTATCCCTAGGAATATCACAAGCCCACATTCTAAACTTCCTTGCTAGGATTTCATTTTCCTTACCATGGGTAAATCTGTCATTAGCACTCCTATTATTAAGAGTAGATATACCATGCTGATATTCATTCCATGCCTCCAAGCTATCAAAAGGAAGACTAGATACAAACTTATCCTTGGTTCCATCATAAGAACCTTCCCCTTCAACACAAGCTCTAAATTCCAGATTAGTAAATATCTTATCCATCTGAGATTCCTGATTAGCAATCAATGTCATAGAGAATGGTTTATTCTCACCAAAGAAATTACAGTATTCTCCTGCTTGATGTTGGTATAAATCACCACCCTTTATCCAAATACCCATATCATCAAGACTATTGAAGTAAGATGCTCCTTCATAGTCATAGAAAGAAGTAAAGCAATTAAATTTCTCTGAGTAAGCCAGAGCAGTTTCTTTATTAATGAATAGAACATCTTGGTTTAGCTTATCATAGTAGGTAGCAAATGAATAAAATGCATTAGGAGTCCATTCTACATCTGATGAAGGAATATTCTGCTTAGCCCAAGAATTGAAGCCTCCTGTTGTACTAATATTATTAAGTTGACCATTAAAGAGGTAAATACTCTTCTCATTGCTATCCATAAAGTAAATACCAGCAGGAGTCTGTACTACAGACCATTTATTAGAGCAACCTACAGTATCAGAATAATATCTCTTACCCTGAACCTTCTGAGAGTTAGCTATCTCAATAGGCACTCCTTCCGTTGTAGAAATCTGAGTATTCTCATTATAGAGTATCTGAGCAATACCTTTATCCTGAAAAGACAACAACTGATTATTCAATCTGATGAGCTTATTGACTGTACCTTTATCTCCATCTAACTCTAAAGTATTAGCTAATGTAATATTTGTCCATAAATCTACATCAGCTCCATTCTGCTTTGTCTTTGTCCAAGTGACATTATTTGGGAAATCTGTACTCTTGTAAGTATCTTCATCAAGTATCTTATAGGTAAAGAAATTATCCTGCTGAGTATATACATCGTTTACAAGGTTGAAGTTAGTAGGAGTAATGGCAAAATTACTAGTCTGCCCTCTGTTCCTGTCATATCTACCATCAATATTCACTCTTGTCTCACACATGAAAGATATTATATCTGTAACAGCATTTTGATCTTCAAGAGTGAAAGGATAAGTTTTGATATGGTCATATCTTTGATAGTATGTATCTCCACCTTCCCATTTAAGAGTAATACTCTCCTTTACATTTTGTTTTTCATCCAACAATGATATTGGTTCACCACAAGGTAACCATTGATTACTCTGAAATGCTTCCTGTGTCTGTCCTCCAAACCTATTGACTACATTGTCATTGTATAGCTCTCCTAGCCATAGCCACCCATATTGAATACCTCCTATACCTGAAGCATCTCCTACTATACCTGTAGTAATAACATCTTGTGATATAGACTTAATACTTTTGTTCTTATTCCAAAAAGGATGCTGACCAGAAGTTACATCACCTCCTACATAATTAACATTCCAAGGTGAACCTAAATTATCTCCGTCTTGTATAGTAGGAAGTATTCTTTGTGCTCCTGACTTAGAATAGTTAAGTGCTAATACAGCATGTGGTGTAGACTTATATTTTATCCTCACAGGATCAATACCTGTGATTTGATCAGTAAACCTACTATCGATTTGCATATAATTACCACTAAACAACAAGTGTGCATTACTATCTGCATTTTGAGTACCAGTAGTCATTATAGGATAACCGTCCTTCTTATCACCTATTCTTGATATGCTGAGAAGTTTATCTACATTGCCATAGTAATTAATATCTGTCAGACCAGAATTCTGTTGTGCAGGAATTCTAACCATAGATACTTCATTTGAATCAAATACTGCAACACCAGAAATACCTGTTTTATCATCATCATTCTCCTTATAAGCATTCCATATATTCTCATAATCAAAGTACACTGACTTGTAGGAATACCTCATATTTGATAGTTTTTTCTTATCAAGCATAGCAGATTTATAACCGTCAGTAGCAAATTTTGTATTGTTAAGAGAGCCATTCCTGTGCCAAGGGTATACAACAAATCCTGTAGTAAGATGTCCAGTATTACCAGTATCTTTCTTATAAGCTGTCAATTCATCAAACCAAAAAGCACCTGAGAGCATTCCCTTCCATCCAAAATGAGAGTCTCCTGTCTTTTGAATAAATGCAGGGTAACCTAAATTAGACACAAATTCATTCTCTACACCAATAGGCTCCTTATAGAATCCTATAGGCAAGTCTGAGCTATCATAGAAATTATTTACTGGAGTTGAAGTCTGTATGTCTATGTCAGATGCAAAGGCTGTAACAGGTACCATTCCCACTATTCTTAGTTTCATACCTGATGTATCCATAGCTCTTATCTCATCATTAAACTCAATGTCTGGAGAATGTAAGGTCAAGATGGACTGATCAATGTAGTAGTTTTCAGAATTATTTGATACCCAGCTAGCTATCTCTGAATCTGTTGCAGTATCTGAGACATAAGGAGTAGGAGGATTCCATATACATTGAATTTCTGCATTCCTTTCATTATTTCCTGGTATAGGCCTGTTATTCCTAAATTCTGCCCAAGCACCCTTATTAATACCATTAATATCAAAGTTAGTTGTGGAATCTTTGACAACATTTCTGCTATTTGACATAATACCAGCTCTAGAATATAAAGAAGGATTGCCTAAGTATTGTCCAAGTTCCATCCAATCCCCACCCCATTCTCCACTAGCATTTTGATTATAGTGGGAAGCCTTATACTCATCAAAGGGAGCATTAGGTCTTACAAACCAAGAAGACTGAGCAAAAGGAGAATTACCATATCTATCAGATACATTATATACTGTAGGGCACAGCACTCCTTGACATACTACTTCTCTGTCATTAACAGTAGGATATACTACCAAAGGTCTTATCTTTACATACCCCTCTGATACTAAGGTGTTTATGATGTCCTTATCATCCAATGAGTATTCGGCTATAGGAAGACCAATATCCTCGGAGTTATAAAACTTAGTGTCAATATGCTTAGTGTTCCTTACATCATTAATCCATATTGGTTCTGACCACTTACCTGTATAATGTTGTGCTTGAATACCAAATCTATAATATTCAAGGTACTTAAAGGTCTTGAACTGATAAGCATTCATGCTCAACTGATTTACATAAGGATAATACCCCTTTATCTCTGGGGAACTTATCTTCTTTATCTTCTCTGTATTTGTAGATATTTTAAAATCAATTCTTTTATTTTTGAAATAATTCTTGACACTGGAATCTATTGCTCTCCTTTGCACTTTGATATTTCCTAGGAACAAAGTATTGTCCTTCTGAGCCATAGTACCAAATATAACTTCTTCTCCACCAATGTATAATAACTCTGTAGGATCTATGGTGTCTCCAGCAAGTCCATTATCTGTATAAGATAAAGTAGTACCAGATACAACCAAGTCTGTAACTCTCCTTGTCTCTGGAACTGCATTTATACTTGTCCTATGAATGGAGTATATTCTGATGAAGTCAAATCTACTATCTGCATTGGTGATGTTAATAGTAAAACTATTGCTGACCTTTCCTTCAGGACTAGCACCTCTGTCGTTGTATGATATATAATATAAAGGTGTTGTATAGAAGATATTACTTTCTTGACCATACTTATTGTAATAAGTAAAGGCGTATTGAATGACTCCTGGGGATAATTCACCTGAGCCTAACAATTTAGTTATCTTTATTTCTTCATTAAGTTGAAGCTTAGGTACAAAGTCAAACTGATTATCATTGCCTTTTTCTATAGAACCAACAATATTGATAACTCTAGGCTGATTCTTATTGTCTGTCCAATAGACTTTCTGGATATTCTCTGACTCATAAGATACTAAAGTTTCTATTGGATATTCTGGACTGAAACCTAAAGTACCAAAGTATAGAATCTTACCTTCAAGAGTATTCTCATCTTTGGTTGATTTCTCAAAGACATAGATAAGATCAGAACATGTAAAAATGATTAACTTATGATTCAACACTGCTGTACCCACTGGAATACCTGTAATAGAATCAAGATACTTCTTATTAAAGTTCTCTTCCCATAGCCCAGTAGCAATGTTAAGGGTCATCTTTTTAGTACCTCTTTCATTTACCCAAGACATCATAGTATTGCCTTCATTGGTAGCTAACCTGAGGTTATGATTCTCAAAGGCAAACTCTGGATTAAAGGCAGAAACAGACATATCTCTGTTCATACCTTTTGTCTTCCAATTTATATATTTCTTAGCCATATTAGTGTCTCCTTAAATATTCACGATTACCTAAGTCCTTAAAGCCATTATCAAACTGTCTTACAGGCTTAATCAAAGTATTCATCATTCTAGTGAGACTCTCCATCTCACTAACACTAGGCATAGTCATTTCACTCTGTAAAAGATGGCTAGCCCAAGCATATTCAGTCTGAGCATTACTAAGTATTCCTGCCTGAATCTTTCCTGTCTCAAACTTTACTGTAAACACCTTAACTTTGATATAAGCTTCCAAGGCATTGAGATAAGTTTCATTATCTATCAAAAGAGGAAAACCATCTTCATCTACAGGAATAGCTTTATAAGCAATCTCTACCCTACCTTCTGGAAAAGAAGTAAAGATAATCCTTCCTTGGGTCTTGAAGGATGGTTCTTCCCTATATTCCTGCATAGGGGGAATATAAGTATCTACTGGAGGCTTCATATTATTGAGCAAATCCTTAGGCTGATTCCTCATGTCTGGCTTAGGTCTTAGCCCTGGAGTAAAAGTATCTGTCATAGCTCTGAGACATACATTAGCTCCAATATCCTTCACCTGAATAATAGAAATCAAGTCACAAGGAAGAAGTCCTCTAAAGTCCTTGATATCTACTATATTTATCTTATCCTGATAAAGCTGGGGATAGCCATGAAGAGATACAAATCTGATAGTATGCCTAATTACCTGCTCCAGAGTTACCTCTCTTAGAAGAGGATGCTCAGTAATATCATCCAGTACTCTCCTGATGTTGGTATATTGTATATTTGTTACCATAATGTATCTATTTTTCCTTTATTAATATTCTCTTTGAGTGCCAGCTTGATGAATCTGTTGAGTTTAAACTCATAGAAGCATTGATTAGTATAGTTGGCACAGAACTTATTATACTTTACATGATATATATACTTTGTCTCATTCCTAAGAAGAGTCTTATTATATCTGGCTTCCAAGTCTTCAAACCAAAGTCTTGTAGTCCTTAACCAGTCTATAGGATAAGTATTCTTAAGCTTTCCATCTACAATGCTGACACCACCTTGTATCTTCCTAAGCTCCAAGCCTCCCATCCTACTAGGAAAAGTAACTTCTTTACCATTAGCAATATCTTCTGCCAGTAAGTCATTAACTCCTCTGATAATACTATAGAATTCATGTTCCTTCAAAGGTCTGCCTATATCATACCATTTGTGCTTACGTATATACTTATAACTGTCATATACTCCCCAAGAGTTAGTAACCTTGACTTTTCTAGGAATAGTTCTATCATGTAGAGTCTTCTCAAATTCCTTATAATCCATTATTAACTCTGTTTAGTTGATACCTTTGATATATCATCGGCAGCATTGTTATGTTCATCTACTGGCTGATATTTAGCAGATGTAAGTTCCTTGACTACCAGTTCCATTAATGTAGGAACTAAATATTCTCTTATAGGGAATACTTCATCCATAACATCACAAGCCATAGAGTCCCCATCATTATTGCATAAGTAACTTGACATTTCATCAAAGTCTTCAAAGATAGCACTCATTCTTAACTTCTTTAGGTATAGGAATTGTGGATTACTGCTATTGAGATATAGATGTAAATCTGTCCCCAATGATACATAAATGATATTTTGTAAGAACTTATTAGTACCTACATACTTCATTCTGTCTCTTGGAACATAACTGATATTAATTCCCTGATAGAAGTCAATAGGATATACTCTAGGCTGATTATCCTCTAGAATCTTAGGAATCTTCTTAGTAGTTCTGAGATAATATCCTCCAGTACATGGTTCACCATCAATAGCAGGTACTTTCTCTAAGTCCAGACATATCTGCTGATATTCAAACTCAGAGGCTATATCAGTAGTAGCTCTTTGCTTCTCTTGCTCCTTCTTTATTAAGAAACTTCTATATTTCTTTAACAGAAAGATAACATGATCTTCTGTCCAAAAGCTATCATCAGAAGTAGCAGCTTTTGCCAAGTCTAGAATCATATAAACAATTTCTTTTACTAACATATTCTCTTATTATTAATTATGGCTCAAAGGTAGTACTTTTTAACTAACCTCTGAGCCATATTAAAGAAACTATTTACTGATTTAAGTAAACTTCTTATTCATTATTACTCCCCAGCCATAATAAGCACATCAGACTGAGGGTCACTATTTACACTATTAAGGTCATGAATAACCTTAACTACTTCTGTCTCTTCAAGAGTCTTAACTCTCTGAGCCATCTCTGTCATATCACCTAAACGTAATTTTCCCATTTTCAAATAATCTGGATAAGGTATTAAACAACTAGTCCCATAGATACAGTCTAAGGCTCTCTCTATAAGACAATAATCTTTCTTACTAAGCAATGCTCTGTAGTCATTATACATAAAGTCCCAATAGAAAGCCATTACCAATAGCTTTTCACTATGAGCCTTTGACATATAACCTTTTACTCCCAAAGCATGATAGTACTTAGTTAATGCTTCTAACAATATATCACCCATTACACCCACAAGTTTTAATTGTTCTACTCTGACAGGACTTTCCTACTTCATCAAACAGCATATTATAAAACTTGATAGCAGGAATATAATGCTCTGTCTCTATAGCTGACTTAAATGCATTCCACAGAAGAATGAAATCAATGAATGCAGAAGGAACACTGCAAGCAGCAACTAATTCCTTAGTATAATCCATAACCTTCTGATGCAGTACATTCTCATCAAATACAACACCAAGAGTAGTTTCCTCATCAAGTCTACAAGGTGTGCAGGAGCCTGGAGTACCTTTACACTTAATATAAACAAAGAACAAAGTCTTACTCATATCTCCTCTATTAAATGCAATAGCCTTAGGGTCTGACTCCCAAGACCTAGACAAGTCTGATGCTTCAAGGACCAAGTTCAACTCCTTGGCATTCTCTTCTGCTTTCTTAATATAAACATAGTCTGATGTAGGAAGTCCAGGGTCTGTTTCAGATACTTTATCTGCTGTTTGAATGACAATGGAATCAATGTATATATCATTGAAGTAACTTGCCTTGTTTACATGAGCATTGATATACATTCTCTTCCCATCATCAGATATTCTGAGTTGATCAAAGATAATCATATTTTCTTATTTATTAATGAAACAAAAAAGAGGGAGAAGGGATATATTTCCCCAATCCCTCTTGTATTATGGTAAACAATTCAGATTTAAGTTACTTCAATGTAGCTACACTAAGACCTGTTGCTGTATTGAAAGCACCAATGATTGCATTGATAACAGTATAATCAGCACCACCGCCACTATCAGCCTTTACAGCTGTAGGAACAGCAATGGTAATATCCTTCTCTGACCTGTAGCTATTTACACCTGTATCAGTAAAAGCATAATGAATCTCAAAGACATCATAGGTCTTGGTAGGATCTACCATACCTACTGTCTCTACATCATTAGGCCAACCAATCTTTCTATACTGGTCACCACGCTCACCCAAGAGGAAGTACTCAAGGTCAGCAATCTTCTTACCATTACCAATCTTAGTAGAAGCAGTCTGCTCTGTGGCTTTACCCCAGATAAGGTCTGTACTACCATCATAGATAGTAGTAGGAACTACATCAAAGTATACCCTCTCCTGTGCCTCTGTACCAAGATGCCATGACTGAGGTTTCTCCTCAATGACAAGACCTGCTGCACTGGAACTGAATGTAAGATAAGGATTACTCTTTGCATTAGCACCTACTTCACGAGAGAAGCAAAGGTTAAGAGCCTTCTCCATTGCTTCATAAAACTGCTTAGCAGTCATACTTTTAACTGCATGTACAGCAGCATCCTTAAAATACTGGTCCTGGTCACTCATGCCATAGAACTGACGGAGATTAATACGGAGGATATAATCCTGACCTACAACAGGAGCACCACCATTTACACTTGAATCCAAGGTAACCAATACCTTTTTCATTGGTGTCTCCATATCAACAGCCTTAATAGCCTTAGCAGCTGTGATATTCTTTACCTGGATGTAATCACTCTTAAGAACAGTATCTGGACCAAGAATCTCAAAGTAAACTTCCTTCTCAATGTCACCAATACTCTTTACCTTCATCTCACCCTTGTTAGCCAAGGCTGTAGCACCAGTAATCAACTTATTTGCTACATAGAACTGTCTGTTCTGTCTTGTTGAAAATACACTCATTTTTATTATGTATTAAATTAAACATAAACCTACATTAGTAGGTTTTAACTATCTCTATTTTCTCTTTGTAAATTATAACCCTTACTCTGAAGAGCTAGCTGTACTGCCCTATCAAGAATCTTCTGATGAAGAGCTTCATGTAAGATACAATCACTAGCCTCACTCTTTTTCTCAATGGTTAAGCCTTCAGATAAGTCTGTAAGAATAATAGGAGGAACCTTTTTGATATACCTTATATAATATACTGCAATCATATACTTACAGATAATCTCCACATTTCCTTCAGAAAGATCCAATCTTAAAGCTCTCCTGTCATTAGCTCCCCTGAAAGGATTATCCTTGATATTTAAGTATTCGTCTTGTTTAGTAGGATAGACTTTCATATAAGTTTCTCCTCTGCATTTTCCATTATCAAGTATTACTGATTCCAAGGTTATAAACCATAAATCCTCAGGGAGAGTGAAGAATGTAGAAGTACTTGTAATTCCTAATGGAGTACCGCTGGTATTAGTTATTGGCTTTAAGTACTTTTCTACTACAAGATTAGATAAGTACCTCCTCATTTCTTCTGTACTTTCAAAAGAGTCTCCATAAGGATTTTTACCATTATAAAGACTAGTAACTATATCCTCCTGTGCTTTAGTCAAGAACAATGATTTCTCATATTCATCAAGTGATACAGACTGTTTGGTAGATTCCTCACCAAACATAGCTGAAGCACTATAGCTATTCAGCATAGTATCAAATCCATTAGAAAACTCTTCTCTAGTCATCTTTATAAGATTTAAAATTATTCACTCCTCTGACCTGCCTGCATTACTGCCTGTAAGTTATCCTGTCCTGTGTTAGTCAATGCAACCTTAGCAAGTTCTACTGCCCTTTGAAGAATCTCTTCATGAAGAATAGGATCTAACTCACATTCTGTTGCTGTACTCTTTCCTTCAATAGTAAGACCATCAAGATTAGATACAATAATAGGATTAGGTCTCTTTACATATCTAATAGTATATTTAGTAAGAGTATCAGAAGGTCCTACCACAATATCAGCCTTATTGACTACATCATTATTAATAAGTCTCCAAGCCTGATACTTCAATGGTCTCTTATATGGCTTACACATCAGCCTGGAGTATTCATCAAATTTAACTGGTACTACCTGTAATAGAATCTTTTTATCATTTCTAGTTACTTCTACCATCTCATTGATAGCATACATAAGTTTAGAAGGCAACGTAACACTCTTGGTATTTTCTCTCATATCAAAGAGAGGAGCGCCAAAGTCTGAAACATCAGTTCCTTCATTCCTTATATAAAGAACATTGTCTTTTTCATCCTTAAGAACATTACCATCAGAATCATAAGCTTCTGTATAACTATAGGTAGACTTAGGAGCAGTAACTTCTGTTCTTGAATATACTGGTTTACCATCCTTATCAGTCTTTCCAGTTACAAGACTATAAGTATAAGAAGTTGCACTTGTAGTAGCTACAGTAGTAAGCATGGAGAAATCTACCTGTCTTTTGACACTACCATCAAAGCCTTCCTGGGTATTATTACCCTTACTTTTAGGATTAAAGTAATTCTTCATAGTCTCATCCTGACCTTTGGTAAGAAAGACACTCTTCTCATAGGCATTTAATCCTGGTGCTTGGTTTGAGGTTATATTGTTATACAACACATCAAACATATTATCCATCTCTTCTACTGACATATCTTTATAGTTTTAAAAGGAGTGAGAAGGGCTTATGTCTCCTCCCCTACTCCATATATGATAAATTCACTTTATTCTTCTTTCAACTGTGCTTCCAGCATATACTTGAGTTCCTGATGCTTAATACTGCTGATATATCTGGCTGCATTATTTAAGGTACTCTCTTCATTCATCTCACAGAGAGCAGAGCCATCTTTACGGAGATAGTAGGTATTATTCTTAGTACCTACCAGACCTGCTTCTACAGCTCTCTTGATAAGAACCTTTGCAGGAAGGAGTTCATCCTTAATAACAGAATGGAACTTCCTTGGGTCTGCCTGAATATACTCATTAATCTTATTCTGCAAGTAGTCAATCTTAACACTAGGACTGACTGGTCTCTTTTCAAGAATCTCAATGATAGTCTTGAGAGTATCCTTATCATTTCTAACAGCACCATACTCTGTATAGCACTCCATTGTAACATCCATCCTACTGAGATTCTTCTGTGACTCTGCACCTTCAGAGATAATGACAAACTGATAAGTTGCCTTTGGTCTATTCTCCAATTCCTCCATAGATGCAGCAATATAGTCCTTATTGGCAAGCAGAATCTTATACTGGATATACTGTTCTGGGATACTGAGGTCAAAGTAGTTATCCTGTTTATGCAGGGTTACTCTACCAATACCATTAGGATTACTGTCATCCCAGAAGTTATTCTCTTTCTTATAGATACTGAGAGCATTGATTTCCAAACCCATAGCCTTCTCAAGGAAGGATTTCTCACTATCTGTAAGAACATTCTTGAACATACCTGTCTTATTGAGCCTTGGCACTACAAAGCTTCTTGTAGCATTTTCTGCCATACCACCATACAGAATATGTCCCTTTCTCTGAACCATTGCTGTAGGACTTGGAACAAACCTTACAATGATTTTCTCATTTTTCAAACAATTAACTGGCTCATTACTATAATACTGCTGAGCTACAGGTTTATTGACTTTCTTAGTAATCTCCTCTACAACTTCTGGCTTCTCAGGTACTGCTTCTACCTGTGGTGTAACATCAATCTCTACACCTTCCATTAATGTATTATCCATATCAGAACCTCCTTCTACTTTCTTTGGTCTTCCCATTTTAACTTCTCCTTATTTTTTTGTTCTTCTACCTTATTATATTATAAAGCTAGCAGGAGGGAAAGTGTTATTCCCTCACTACTGCTTTTATAGTTTAGCCTACAAGAATTGCAGGAATCAAACTCATTGTCCTTGTAGGGTCAAGCACACATACACCAGTGGTAGTCATCTTGTGAATGGTTGCTGAATCCTCATCATGACTCATGTTAGGATTACCCATCTGACCAGTAAATGGATTCCTCAAGCCCCATTCATAAGAGGTCATATCACCTTCCATACCCTTGACAGCACACTTGAAGATGTTAGGCTGATCCATTGTACCAATATCAAAGATATCATACCTATAAGAAAATGCAGGACCACCCTTAGGATGCATAATCTTATTTCTTACAGGATCATCATAGTAAGCATCTACCTCTACCTTAACCTTAACACCATTAGGTGCAAGGAACTCTGTAAACTGGAAGCCTGCTGAAAGTGCATTCTCATGAAGAGGGGACTGAGTTTTCTTGACTACATTAATCTGATCACCATTGATAGTAAATGCAGACCAGCCACTTACAGTATCAAGTACTGCCTTATGGAACTGAATAGCACCACGCTCACCTGTTTTAATGATAAAGGTTCTATCCTTCATATCAAGCTTAGCTGCTGACAACTCATAGAGAGCATCCTCAATAAGCTTCAGGGAGAATGTGTTGTAAGGCATAGTATTAGATACTTCCATCTGCTCATAGAGACCAGCACCCATACGGATAACCTCACCAGACTTACCAATGTTAAGGTACTCACCATTCATATTTCTGTTAGAACGACCAAATGCAAGAACATTGTTCTTATAGTCATTCCACTGCTGCTCAAGCTGCCACTGTACCTCATGCATCCACATGTTTACAGTATCCTTAACATAGCGACCATTAGTCTCACGTGTTACAGGAATACCAAAGGCTACCTTCTTACCAAGCATAGAACCAGAAACCTTGTGATGAATTCTAATGGTAGAGAACTCATTTCTCATAGCTACTGGGCTAGCAAAACGAATATCACCTGCCTTACGGGAGAACTCCCTCTCTACAGGAGCATACTCTACAGAGAAACGCTTACCTGGAAGCAACTCATCTACAGGAATACCAGCAGTAATACCACCCATCAACTCACAGCGATATACTGTATTAGTACCTTCATTTCTACCATTGGCAAGAACCCTGATAGGATAAACCTCATTACGTTCACCAACAATAACCTCCTGGTCTGCAAACCAATCCTCAGCAAATACCAAATAGAATGGTTCACCATTTACACCTACATTATCACCACCTGCTACAACTACTTTACCATCAGCATCACGTGCTTCTACCAAAGGAATGTTTCTGGTAGCACTACCAATAATATCCCACGTATACTCTTCATCAGAGTCAAAAGTCTTAGTAGGGAACTGTGAGAGGAATGTATCAAGGGTTTTACCCTTATACCAAGCAAGCAGCTGTACCATCAGAGATGTTGCCTTCTGTGGCTGCAACTGGAAGATGCCACCAAGATGGTTATTCTTGGTTGTACCCATCCAATGGTTGAAAGTCTGCTTCTGAAATTTACTTAATTTTCCAGCCATTTTATCAAAAAGTTAAAACATTTATAATCAAATCTTATCTTATACATGGTCTTACAAATCAAGCTTCATTCCCTTACTAATAAAAGAGTTAGGGTCATCCTTCTGGTTAGTTACCATTCTAAGGCTACCATCGTTGTTTCTCCTAGTATTGTTTAGGGTTTGTTCTAGTTCTCTAAGACCTTTCTTTACTTCTTTCTTTACCTTACCTTTGGCAAAGGAATCAAAATCCTTAAAGCCATTGGTCATTGCAAAAATGAGACCTGTATACTTAAGGAACTCTGCTCTATGCTCAGATTCATACTTCTGAATAGCAGTCATATAATCGCCTGTCTCTGGGTCTTTATATACTGGCTTGGAAACAGAATCAAATGCTTTCTTACGAATGTCATTGCTAATCTCCATATCACCAAACAACTGCTTATCTTTCATAAGAGACGTCTCCAATTCCTTAGCATTCTTCTCTCTCTCAGCCTTATCTTCATCAGCTTTCAGCTGAGCATCCTGAAGCATCTTGTTGTATGCATTGCTAAAGAACTCCTTATTGCTGAGCAAAGCCTCCTTTGCATCCTCTACATCTGTACCTGCATCTACTGTCCTATCAGCAAACTTCTTTGCTTTATCAGGAGTCATACCCTTATTGATAAAGTCCTGATAAATAAGATTGTACCTCAACTGCTCACCCTTTTCACTTTCCTCTGCAATAGCTGCATCAGTAATGGTATTGATATAATTAAGGGTTGATTCATACTTCTTAATATCAGTAGGCTCTACTCCATTTTCAAGAGCCTGGGAAATTCTCTTCTGTTTTTCATCAAAGCGGGCATTAATCTCTGCTTCAATCAGATTACTGAAAGACTCTGCATCTACAGCTTTCTTAATAGTCTCATCATCAAGGTTTGGGAAGATACCATCCACTGCACAGGCATTGGCAATGGAAGAGTAGAAGTTATTTGGAGAAGTGCCATCTGCATCATTGCCAGGGGCAGTATCTTCCTTACCTTCATTATCTTTACCACTACCTACGCTCTCTGGTGCTTTATCCTTAAACAAATCTTCAGGATCCACATCCTCAGTAGTATTATCTTTTTCTTTCTGTTTTTTATCGTCAGAACCAGGAGTTTCTACTTCCTCCTCTTCTGTTTCTTTATGTTCCTCCTGAACATCATTATCTTCTGGGTCAGTAAAGAGGGTTTCAATCTCCTGCTCACCTAAGATATTATCAAAACTAAGTGCTTCCATACTTTTCTTCTCTTTTTAGTTCTACAATCTTCTTTTGCTGCAAAAGTATAGAAATATTAAGTATTAAACAGGTATCTTACACAGACCCTAAGATATACTAAAAAAGGTACTTAAACAAGCACCTTTCCTAGTTTATAGATAGTAACTTTTTACTGCTATTGCATTATTCTTCTTACCTGGATAGTTCTTATCCCAATAGTCATCCTTCTCCATACCAGAGCTTACTTCTTCTGTATGTCTTAGGTCACCCTGATAAAGAACCATCTTTTCTTCCCTATAGAGCATTAACTGTACAAGACTCATAACCCTATCAAAGTTACCCTGAGGGTTCCACAACACAAGCTCTTTTAGTAATGCTCTATTCTTTATCCTATATAGATTAGGTATAGATACTTCATTATTATTACCATCTGCGTCAGTTTCTATGGAGATAATAGGTTTTCTAAGCCAAGTCTGTATCATCTTGAAGGCTCCATTAATAATAGGTGTCGTAGCTCTGATACCTACAGACTTATTACCATAGCCAATGCTACTAATCATGTTTCTCTGTACAAGGTATTCTGGAGTTTCTGCCAACAAGTGGGTTGCATTGTGGGAACTGAAGTAAGAGAACATACCCATTACATTCTGCTCATACATACATCTACAGTTATAGAATAAACATAACTTTCTACATATCTCATAGAAGTCCTCTGCAAAAGTAGGTCTTCCAGTATATTCTGCAACTATCATATCAGTCCATAAGTCCATGACAAAGATAGAACCTAAAGACATGGTATTAGAGCAGTCTGCATCATAAGGGTCAGCAGAACAGATATATCTACCAGCTGGTATCTTACCTTCACCATTTTTCTTAGGCATCTCAAATATCTCAAGAGCACCCTTTACCTTGTTATCTTTAGTTGGAAAATCTCTAATAGGCAAATCAATAGTAGGATTAAACTTCACTTCTCCTGTTTTATTATCCTGTACCAATTCTCCAACATAAACATCATCAAAGGCATTTGGATCATTATCCAACTGATTCAATCTCTCATTAAGCTCTGTTACAGGAAAGATATTACCATGACTTCTGAGCATAGCTTCCTGTGGTACTATAGGGTACTGAGAAATACGTTTAACTATAGTATTAATATCTGTTGTACCATACTTTACCTTGTATCTATCATAAAGAATCATCAGCAAGGCCTTACTTACATCAGAGTTACCATTCTTATCTATACAGCTTTCATCATAGTTGAGATATGCAGGAAAGAAGAAACAACACTTCTTTCTTCCTTGACCTTCCTTATCAAAAACATTATCCAAAGGCTCCAAGTTATAACCTTCAGGAGAATAGAACATCTCTGCAAAGGCTGTAAAGTCTGATTGATCATCACCAGCAGTACCATAAGCAAATATTTCTCCGAAGACTTTACTACCATGCTCTACAGAAGGCCTAATCATGTTATACATACTGGTAAGGTTCTTGAAGATACCTGCCTCTTCAATGAGATATAGCACACCACGGGAACCATTCAGCTTATCTTGGTTAACACCAGTAATGATACCTGATACAGAGTTCTTACTACCATATTCTACTTCACTACCTGCTTTCTTGAAGCCCATCTTCCATTCCATCTCCTGGTCAGAAGACTTTAATCTGTGAGAAGCAAATTGAGTATATTTAGCACAATGGTCTAGATTATCCTTGAATACCCTAAGAATCTGGTTAGTATCCATCAACTTGGTTCTATCCACAGCAGTAACCATACATTGCACTTCTGTTTTGTTATTCTCTGATTCTCCTATAATACATCTCTTGGCAAGAAGTCCACCACCAAATGAGGTTTTGCCCTTACCACGGCTAGCCAATTCAGCAGCATGGTGCCCATGTGTTCTAGCCTGTAAGAAGTAATGAGACATCAGGAACTGACCATCCCAAAATCTAGGATGAGCAACAGTTCTTATATCTATACCATTCTCATTCTCTACAAGGTGCATAGGACAGAAATTAAGCATCCAGTAGTAATCTCCTGTTACCCACATACCAGTAGCAGGATTACAATATCCATTCCATCCTCTTTCCCTCTGACTATATAACCATTTGCCAAAGTCACTATTTGGGTTTGCATTTGGTCTTAATAAGACATATCTTCCCTTATTAGCTTTATAGGCTAAAGCAGATGGTCTAAAATAATCACTATCTTCAAGGATTGGAGGATGAGTAATATCAATAATTGCTCTTCCTTCATTATCTCTAGGTAACTCAGATACCAATGGTCTATCAGGAGATACCATCCATCTTATAAAAGGAACATTGTTAAGGAAGTCCCAGAATTGCTCCTGTACTTCAGCAGGATATTTCTCCAGATGCAAATCTTCTAAAGGTGTCTGACATTTATTAAACTTTACATTTTCCATATACTTCTACTCTTATTCCTGCAAAGGTATATATATAATAAGGTATAGGCAAGAACCTAACATTCTTCCTAAGATAAAATAAAAATAGCCCAAGCCTAAAAAGACTTGAGCTACTCTCCATAACTAACTTCTACACAAAAAACAATTTATAACTAACTAAACAATCAACATTTTCTTTCCTGGAACAATGAGTGATTCTTCTTTCTCATATCCCTCAAAGACATATCTTATATCATTGTCAGCAATATAAAGATAATCATGAGGATTACCTTTCTCATCATCTACAGTCTCAAAAGGGAAGTTATAGGTAAGGATTGGGTTATTGTCTAAGTCATTCTGTACTGAGTTCTTATTATACTTCTTCACAGCAAAGTGATCTGGAATAATCATCACCATATCTCCAACCTTTATATCCCTTACACTTGGACCAATGGCTACTACCTTTTGCCAAAGTTTCAAGTCTCCCTTCTTGGCAACAATAACTCCCCCTTGAATCATATCTTTCTCAAAAGTATCACCTGTAACCAACAAGTGATAGCATGTAGGCTTAATTTCTGTTATATGTAACATCTTTATCTTGTTTTATTTGATTTTTAATTTCTTGCATTTTCTTCATTCTCTTATATCTGTCGAGAGTTACATGAAGCTTACCTATGGAAGGAATATTCACATTAGGTTGAAGCTTCAGAAACTCTTCGTCAGTAAGGTCTTCCTTCAGAGGCAATGAAGTAATATGTTCTCTGATGGATTTCCAATACGCTCTGTAGGTTCTATCTACCAGTCTTACAGGAAGACCTAGCTTTTCAGCTACTTTGGATATAATCTCATCATAGGTCATGCTTTCTTCTTATTATCCTTAAACAGTATCAACAGTTGAAAACATCCATTATCTTCCTTTCTGATATTAGGAATCAAGCGAGAGTTTATCTTATCATTAATGATAACCTTGTTCTTTCTGAGATTACTCATCACTACATAGAAGTGCTGCTTGGTGATTTCACACTCCTCAATCACCTTCTTCTTAGTAGATTCACTCATGACCATTTCATCAAGAATACTAGGGTCATCAATGCTCTTTGAAAGTTCCCATCTTTGTTTAAGAAAACTTGCAGTTACATCCAGCTCCCTAGGAGTAAGACTGATGAATGACTTTAGGAAAGTACACCACCATCTGAAGAAATCAATACCAACAGATATAGGAACAGTCACTATATTGTTTGGCTTTGGAAGTGTAGGTTTTTCCTGTATCTTAGTGTTGACACTATTCTCCATATTAATCCTCCTTCTTATGTTCTTCTATATCCTGTGGAATAGTCATTGCCTGCTCTATCTCACTAGCACAGTTTCTTATAAAGTCACTAGAGAACTGATTACTGAGTTCCAATACCTTGAAGAGATAATCAAGCCTCTTATTCATGGCAAAGGTTTCCAACTCTCTGTTTCTTGCAGCAAGCTGCTTATTCTGCTGCCACAACTGATTGCAAGCATCATTAAGCTGCTCATAAGTAAGCTTCTGCTGCTTTGTTTCTGACTTGCCTGTACCAGCATTCATATTAATCTGTTTTGCTTTATTCTGCTCTTCCATAACTTTTGTTTTTACTTCTGTTTATTAATTCTACCTTTAAATCATCTAACCTATTCTCCTGATATAACTTTGCAAACAACAGTATAACTGAGTCTGACTTACTGAGCCAATTAGGGAAAGTAGGATACATTGCTGTGCAAATCTCTCTCCAATGGGAATCATTGAATACCTTTGCTTTCAGTTTCTCTGGAGATAGCTGAAAGATTGGAGACATCCTTACATCATTCGTCTTTTCTACATACTTATGACCATACCTATTCATATATAGCTTTTCCCACTCAAAGAAACTTGCTGTCTTGAAGTCTGTACAACCACATTGTGAACAGCAGTCCATACCAATGGATTCTTCATACTTTATTCCTAATGAGTAGCACTTAGTGCAATAATTCACAGGTTCAGAGTCATAGTCATTCAATTTACTTTGTTTAGACATAGCTTACAGGATTAAAGAGTTTACACCTTATTTATAATATAGGAGAATATAATCCTCACCATTCTTCATAATCTGAACAATATCATCCTTCAAAATAGGACTGTCAGGGAAATCTCTATTAAGCTTATTTACTATTGCAAGTATATTACTTAATGAATTTGCTTGAATATAGCTCAGTTCTGTTTTCTGTTTCTGTGTCATTTCTTTCTTCCACATAGCTTACCTCCTTTTAGATGATGAAGTTTTTGTCTTTGCTACACTCTGCATAGCACTTGCTCTCTTGGTAAGGTCTGCAGCCTTTGACTTTGCTACCTTGATAGCTCTGTTCATTCTGGCTTTATCTTCCATTATCTCCTGGTAGCTAGCCATTATCTGAGCATCACTCTCTGCTTGCCATCTTAATTCATCTCTTTTTTGAGATGCCATACTAATTTTAGAAGCCATAGTCTTTATATTTT
>ERZ1034897.50-NODE-50-length-65796-cov-39.548851_pt1 | contig 65796 bp, 56 predicted proteins | sample MGYA00520629_ERZ1034897 | MGnify/ENA primary metagenome ERZ1034897 (study PRJEB33766, sample SAMN09781789) | gut metagenome | biome: gut microbiome | host: Homo sapiens | place: Madagascar | study: EMG produced TPA metagenomics assembly of the PRJNA485056 data set...
GCCGGTGATTATATCAGCAAAGCCGGCAGTACCTATGATAAAGGTAAAAATACGGTGGAAGATGTTAAAAACGGCAACTACGGCGGAGCTTTGAGCAATGTAAGCGGTGTCGCCGGAGATTATGGCTTAAAAGATGCTAGCAACTATATTGATAAGGCAGGTTCGGCCTACAATGCGGGTAAAAATGCTGTGAATAACGTACAAAGTGGTAATTATGGCGCGGCAATCGGCAATGTGGCTGCTGGAGTTACCAGTGCTGGCGGAAGTTATATGGATGATAAAACGAAAAATATAATATCCGGTGTGGAAAAAGGTGCAAACGCTTCAGACAATATTATTTATAATGTTGGCAAAGGAAAATGGAGTGCAGTTGCTAAGGGAGCCGAGAGCGCTTATAAAGACGTGAAAAACACGGTAAAAACAGAAGATAAAGACAAGAAAAAAACAGAAGATAAAGATAAGAAAAAAACAGAAACTGGTTCAAATGCCGCAACAAATACAAATAATGGTACAAAAGACGGTTCGGATTTTAAATATCCGCTGACGCATGAAAATCAGCCAAAGACCGACAATAAAGATAGTGGTTCAAATAAGGATGCAACAAGCAATTCGCAAGTTACACCTCCGTTAGCGCCAAAAGACGATGGAAAAAATACCAGCAGTTCTTCAAATTGGAATTTTTCACTTTGGGGAAATAACGCCGCAGGTTCATCTTCAAAAACTCCTACTTGGCCGAACGTTGGAAATAATTAGAGAAAGGAAACGCCATGAATAATACGTCAATAAAAATCCTTACTCTGGTTTTAGCAAGTTGTTTTCTGACTTGTCAAAATACTTATGCCATTTCTAAATTGGACTTTTTTACTCAAGTTGAAAACTTTGGTAAATCTGTTCAAAAAGAACAAGAAAAATGGGAAAAGCGATATGGTAAAGCATTGTACGACCTACACGACAAGGCTATAAAAGCTGGTGGTGCAGAAGGCGGTGCATTGTTTAATGTTTTGCAAAAACAAATGGAAGGCTCGATTGTTAATTTTACGGATAATGTAAAAAATCAAGTTGTTTCTGGTGGAAAAGTTGATCTAGGCAGTGCTTTTAGCGACATAACCAAAAATTTTGCCAATGCGCAATTAACAGCGGCTATGGCGCAATCAACGTTAGATGATTATAAAAAAGCTGTTGCTGCAGAGCGCAACGCAAAAGAAAAAGATATTGATGAAAAATTAATGATTTTGGAAGCAAAACTAAAAGTTATTAAAGATGATTCAGAAGAAAAAGAAAAGCTGGCAATAAGAATAGCTGATTTGAAAGCAGAAAAGGAAGATTTGAAAAATAGAGCAGCTCTGCGTGATGAAAAAGCCGAACAGCTGCAAAAAAAAGCCACAGCGGCAGCCAAAGCGGTGTCGGATTTGGAACAAACAATCAATGGGCAGAACACGCAGAAATATCTGGATAAAATTACAGATTCGCTGTTTTCGGGCAAGAAAGATGAAAAAGATATTGAGGCGCAAGAAGAACAGCAACAGCTTGATGATATGTATGGCTCAGATATAGCAGAATTTTTTATTGGCAAATATGAATATGTCGGTTCTCAAAACGTTGCTCGAGTTCGGGCAAAACGGCAGCAAGAATATTACAAAGCTTTGCAAAACTTAATGCGGGTTCTTGTTGTCGGCTCCGTAAAAGGAGAAGAGTTTGAAAAGAAATCTGAGGCCTATTTGGATCAAACAAGCAAAGTTGATGGTCAGCTTGGCGGTATGGCAGCAAAAATAGGTGCGGACGTGCAAAATGCTAAATTAGCTGCTCGTTACTTGGAATTATTGCTGGCAGAAATGAGATTTAACAGTATGGTCGAGATTAATAGTTGGAATGACAAATTCAAAAATACTAAAAAAGATGTCACTAAGTTTAATTTGGACGATTATATTTATAAAAAGAATAGTTTGAAAGATAAAATTAATAATAAATTACAAGACACTATCAGTGGTTGGCAGGGTTTTTAAAGTGAAGGAGCGGACAATGAAAAAAATTATTTATATTTTGGCTTTTTTTAGTAGCTTATTAGTCAACCGCTCAGCTTTTGCGATTGTACCCGATTATACTCCATTATTGCCGATGGCTCCTCAGTTGTGTTTTCAATGCACTCCGGCAACTATCAGTACTTTGACTACCACAATCAGCCAAGTTGAGCAAATACGGCAGAATTTTAACGGAGCTACTTTTATAACCAGAGTTACTCAAGCCGCAAAAGGATATGCTGTCGATTTAGGAAAAAGTAAATTTAATGCTTTGCGTCAAAGTCTGACTAAACGTAAAAAAGTTGTTTCTTATTCGCGGACAATTGAAGATAGTCACAAAACTGTGGCCGGTAAAATAGAAGATGAAGGAAAGGTGCAAGAAGCATTTATCAAATTGTTTTTACAATATCCATCTAGAAATGGTAATGTAAAAAAACGTTATGATGTCAATGTGCGTCAGTTAAAAATGGACAGCACAATGGAAATGTATATCACCGCCCGCGAAATGAACAAAGAACTGCGCACCATGCTGGCTCAGCTGGATAATATTGAAAAATGCTTGGTTGCTGGTCAAGATTGTTCGGAAGAAGGAATGGAAGAATACAATTGTCAAAAAGAAGGTAAAGAAGATAAGGTTTGTTTATGGCGTAACGCATTAACCGCCGCAAGAATATATGATAAAATTATGCGCTACACGTTGTTCATAAATGCAATGAACGCCCAATATGATGCAATTAAAAATATAAACGGTAATGCGCAGATTTTGGAATATGATGCTGCAGAAAATGCGTCAAAAGAAGAAAAGAGCAGTTCGGCTGAAATATATTTGAATAGTGAAACCAATGTCGCATCATATCATGAAATAACGACTATTGCTTCTGCCTCCACCGATGACAGCCTGTTTGATGATTTGTCCGGCGCCGGATTGCAATCTCCGGTAGAGGGAAAAGAAGCTGAATTTGAAAGTCTGGGAATAATTTCTGATGCAAATGATAACTTGAATCAGGCTGTGATTGCTCATAACTATAAACAACTGCTGCCACAATATAAAGACGTGTTCAAAACTTATCATAAAATGCTAGATTACCATGCAAAAGCTAAACAAAATCTATATGAATCCCAAAGCTGTGTTATGGGATATTTGTCCAGATATTATAAAGATGCTTCAGAAGCTTGGACAGGAGAAAAATTTGTTAAAGCCACAGCTATCGAAACCGCAGAAACTAAAAACGGTACTTTGTATGATTCATCGTCAAATAAAGGAATACATGCTTGGTTGATGAAACTGTATGAAGAGTTTCAGACCGAGGAAAGTAATGAACAAGAAGATGTGTATGAGGCAACAACATCTAAAGATCAAGATGAAAATCAGGAAGATTCAATTTATATGTCGGAAGAAATTGATCAAAATGTAACCAAAACAGTTCCATTAGGTGATATGAAGGAAATTGAAAGAGCGGCTTCTCAAAAAGATCCTGAAGGTAAAAATGTTAAGACTTATAAAAAACCTTCAATAGAAGATGATATGTATGCCGAAGCCAGAAAAAATGCGCTGGTTAATTGGACCATCGGTGCAGAAATTTCGGCCAAAATTAATAGTGATGCTATTAAAGGTAAGTCAGATTTTGGCGCAATGACTGGCAAGCGTGATGTTTGGAATGATCAAAAACATTTTTATGACGCGTATCTTTCCGGCAAATATGAAAATATGAAGAATTACGTTGATGAAACGCATTTGCTTTCACTGCTTTTATCTAATGTCACATCGTTTAACGATAAACGGAAATATAAGGATATTACAGATGATAGCGGCAAGATAGTCAAAACTGCCGCTCAGCAAAAACGAGAGAACAAAAATGGCATAAATAAATTAAGCTCTCTTATAAAAACAGGTCCGACGACTGAAGAAATTGATAAATTGTTAGAAGAAGAACAAAAAAGTTTGGATAATCTTACCAATACGTATAGAGCAAGCTTAAAATCTTTGCAAAACCGTAAAACATCTGTTTATGCAAAGATGGATGCTGATAGCGCAACATTAAGCGATACAAGAGATGAGCTGAATGCTCATAACGATGTAATCGGCGATGCTGAAGTTTCTAATCCAAAATCGGAAGATGCGCTTGAATATGGTAGTACGCTGGAGCGCGGTTCCACAGTTTCTTTAATGCGAAAGACATTTTCAGCGGCTATTAAAGACGGCGAATCCAAGCGTGCGGAATCCTTAAAACAAAGAACAATTTTGATTGCCAAAACTAGTGGTTTGGAAAAATCTATAGATAACAGCCGCGCAGAGTTGGAAAATATTGATAAACAAATTAAAGAGTTGCAGGCCAAATACATCAAAGATTATAGCGCAGCGCAAAATAAATATAAGCAACGCATTGATAAAGCTGTTTCAGATTATGAAAGCAAAATGACAGCTTATAAAGCGGCTATAAAGCTCATATTTGAAAAAACGCCGATACTCTCATCTATACATAATATTGTTACGGCCGCCAGTACACAGGCGCAAAGTAAAATAGATGAAGCTTATAACAACATTAAAAGTATGGGGGATTCAATATATCTGCCGGACAATGAAAGTGTTGTAAAAACACATAATGAACTGCTGGCTGATTTGCGGAAAATAGATGTTTCAGGCAATGCGACTGGAAGTTTGTTTTTCGCCGAAGCAATGCAAGATGTTTTTGCTGAAATAGCCGGTGAAGACAAAGAAAATGCTGATAGTGATTATTTTGTTGGTATTGTTGGAAGAGAACGTGATTTTACAGCGCCAAAGAATTCGACACTGCAGGCGGCACCTATGCGTGAAATCTTCCATTTTGACGCAGATGACTATGACGCTGTTCTAAAATATAAAAAAGGCGGGGTTGATAGCGATCCGGAAAATGTGGTTGATATAACATTGGCTGGACCAAGCTTTAGCGAAAGTGGTCTTGAAATTCCTGAAATTTGGCAGAATGTTTTGAAACCGCGTCCTTTTGTGGAAAAAGAGCTGAATCTAGAAGAGTTTTTAACCGGTTACCAAAGTACTCATGCTTTTTGGGCTGCAGGTCAGTATCCGTGCAAAATGAACAATGGAAAATATATTGTATCTTTTAATAATAAATATATGCTATCAGAGCCTTTGCCATACAGTAAAAATTGTGTAAATTTGGTTTTCGAAAAAAACAAAGGAAAATCTATTGTAACAGATATTGAGGCTGGTGAAAGTCAGGTAATAGATACTAAAAATATGTTTGATCCGCAGTCTTGGGCTGAAGCCAGTGAGTTGGGACAGATTGTTCAAATAGTGGAAGAAAATGCCATTTCTTTAGGCAAATTAGGTGTGCTTAAAGTTAAAAAGCTAACGTTTAACCCTGAGTTTAATGCTGCTGTTATAACTTTGAGAAAAGCAATCGCAAACACAGGAGAAGACGGAGAAGTCGAACTCCACTTGGATTATTATATTTCCAATCGAGCAATGTTTGAAACTAACCAGTTTGGTGACTATCTGAGTAATTGGGAAAATGAAAAAGCTTCAGCCGAAGCTGTGGCTCAGCAAAAAATACAGATTGAAAATGTAAAAAATAATTTGCGTAAAATGTTTGAGGATTTGGGCTATACATTGAGCGAAGATTTTGATTTAATGAATGACGCGGACTATAAAAAAGCGGAGGATACTTTAGAAGAGCATAAAATCGGTAATTTGCGTCGTTTGAAAGAGCTGATTGGAAATATAAATGGAACAGCGGAAATAGTAAATACAAATAGAAAACGGCTTTTGCATGGCGTTGCTGTGTTGGAAAAAGACAATGAAGAAAAAGTTCAGATTTCTGCTGAAGAAGATTTAGACGAACTGGAAGAAAAAATAAAAACGTCAGAAGCCGACAAAGCTGTTCTAGATGTATATGATAAAGAAGAACAAAAAAGTTTTAATAAACAGTTGTCTAAAATGCATGCTCCGTATTGTGCAGTTTATCCATAATAAATAAAGGCGAAAGATGTCAGAATTAGGTAGTGGTACAGAAAAAAAATTGCTTGCAGATGCTAATGCGCAGCAAAACGGGCAGAATAACATTAAACTGCAATACGTTACGGACGATAAAATAAACAATAGTTCAGCTAAAGAGGTTTATTTTAGGTGGCTGTCAAGATTAGTTATTTTTTGCGCAGTGTTATCTTTGGGAGTGTTTTTGAGTGCTTCACTGGTTATTTTTCGCCTATCGCCGGAGATTATCGTGGAACCGCTTTTGATTATCAGTCAAAATGATTCTGAAACGATGGTGCGCTATGAGCCTATAACTCCTAAGATGCCGTCCATCAAGCAAATGACGGAATTGTTTGTAAAACAATATGTTATCATACGTAATTCGGTTATAAATGATGAACAAGAAATGAAAACTCGTTGGGGCGAAGGCGGAATTATTGCATATTTGTCAACACCCGAGGTTTATCGAGAATTTGTTGGTAAAAACGCTAAAAATACAGAGAATATGTTTGAAAAAGGTTTTTCTAAAGAGGTTCGCATTGATAGCTTAAATAAGGTCAGTGATAGCAGTCCGGCTTGGATTGTGAACTTTACGGTGTATACTCTTTCGCAAAAAAATAATGGAAACTCGCTGGTTTTTACCAAAACCAAGATGAGAGCCTCTGTAACGCCGAAATTTATTCCCGAACGCCGCACTGTGTTTACAAGATTGGTAAATCCTTTGGGATTTGTGGTCTTGAAATATAACCAGGATGAGATTCGTGAATAATTTGTTTAATCAATTTTAATCTTTTTATTTTAATATAGTCCCCAAAGGAGTACCCGAATATAACCATAAAAATGGTGGACATTCGGTAAATCCTTAAGTATAGTCGATTCTATACACTGATGCTAATGAAATTGAAAGAGATATAAATGTCGAAAAAAATTTTATTAATAATGGGATTATTGCTGATTTTGTCGGCGTGCAGCCTTTTTGGTTCATATTATGAGCCAGAGGCGGTGGGTCCGGGTAAGGATATTAACGAGCTTAAGCTTTCTCCGTGCGCCTGCATGCAGATAGAAACTATTAAAAATGTACCTAGTTGGTTTTGGGAAACAATTTAATTATATTTAAGGAAAATCAATGGCTGATCAATTAGGTATAAATAGCACACAGCAAAAACTCTTAAATTCTGGTTCACAGGTCAGAACTGGAATGCGTACCGGAGCGCGTCGAGTTAACCGCAATGAAAATAGTTTGGTGGTAAACGCCAGCGAAAAAAGATATTTGTGGACAGCCCGAGCCTTTGCCGTTGTGACTGCTATCAGCCTTTGTTGCAATATGATTTTGCTTTTGACAATTTCAAACATAGTTCCTTTGTACCGTGTTGAGCCATATTTATTGACTTTGAGCAATAAAGAAGAACAAGTATATCGTATTATTCCGTATACTCGAAATATGGATTCTGAAAAAGCAATTACCGAAACATTTATTCGTGAATATATTTTGCTGCGTACTACTTTATTGGCGGACACCGAAGAAATGGAAGCCCGTTGGCAAAACGGCGGTGATTTGCAGGAAATGTCTTCTTCCATTGTATATCAGGATTTTTTAAAAAACACAGGTCGTAAGCTTATGCAGCGAATGAAACAAGACGGCTTGACCAGTTCGGTTAAAATCCTGACGGTGAATGAAATTGAAGAAGGAACATGGCAAGTTGAATATAGTGTTGATTATTATTTGCCTTCTTCATATAAACCGCGGACAATTCGTTATCGCGCAAGTTTGAAGGTGCAATATCAACCAAGAAGAGTTCAATATAAAGAAAGATTAAAAAATCCGGTTGGATTTAAAGTTATTTCATACGGAACCAAGCAATTAAAAGATTAACCATTAAGGATAGAAAAATGAAAATGAGTATAGGGAAATGGATTGTTATAGTGGCTGTGTTGTTTACAGCTGGTATCTGTCGTGCTCAATTGTTGGAAGAAACAATGGATCAATATGACGATCAGTCACAAGGAAACTACCAGCCTATGAATCTTAACTATGCCGGATTAGGAAATTCTATTGGCATGATACAAAGTGCTTGGCAAGACCCTTTGCAAAACTTAGGTGAAGGACAAACAAAACCTGCGTACTCCAAATATTATTGGACGCCGGATTTGGTTTTGCCTATTCGTGTGCGCGAAGGTATGATTACCTTGGTTAATTTTCCGGAATGGGAATTGATAGAAAATGTTTCATTCGGTGATATAGGTTCTTTTGGCGGTGAGATATCTCCTCCGAACACGGTTATGTTATATCCGCAAAAGGGAAGTCAGGTTGGTGTGGACAGTAACGTTGTTATTAACGGGCGTTCTGGCAATAAATATGTTTTTTATATTAAAAGTGAAGGCGTCAACACTGAGCGTTTAACCAACTCAATTATTGATATTGATGTTGTTGGTGGCAACGGTTCATCGGGAGACAGTCCCAGTAGTACGGGGGTATTAGGAAGCGGCGGTTCACGCCATGTAAATGCAACAGCTTTCCGCAGCGGCGGTTCTAAAAGCGTTGATTCCACTTTTACCAATCGTTTTCAAAAAGAAGATTGGTTGAAGAGCATACCAATGGATCCGACAAAATTCAGGTTTGATATTGAAATATATGTTCCAAATCCTGATGATGTAATTATTGCGCCGGAAAGAGTTTGGCGAGATGACATTTTCACTTATATTGACCTTGGTGAAAAAGCCTTAAATATGACACAGCGGCCTATTGTGACTTTAATTGTTGAACGGGTTGAAACTCCTGTCGGCTTTAGAACCAAAGGTCCAAACAATCGTCTGATTATAGTTGAGGGTGTCGGTGATATGGTTATGCGCAGCGGTAAACGTATGGTATGCTTAAAATTGCGCCGTTCCGATGAAGAAGGTTTGCAGTATGTTACCTATGCTGATGATCAAAATGATTGGGATATTGCTCCGGCTATTCCTGGCGGTAAAGCTGCGGCAAGCGGGGCGGCAGGAACCAACAATCCGTATGGTGACAGCGCGGCCGGAGGAACGGGCGCAGGAGCAAATAGTGCGGTCAATAACGGAGTTGCAGCTGGTGCTATGTCTGGCGGAGCAGGCGGTTCGGCTGCCGGTTTGAATTCCGGAACCGGCGTTTCATTCAGCGGAGGCAATATGTCAGGTATGACGCAGTTGCCTAATTATGCCAATGATAATCCAGGCGGTAATACCGGAGCTTTACCCGGAGGAAATGGATTTAATGCCTCAATTTCGTCTTCTACTCGGCAGATAGGCGGTAAAGATTGCAATTCCGGAGCGGCAAACCCATATCCGAAATATAAATATGGCAGTGCGTTTATCGGGCAAAATAGCGAAAATTTATCCATAGAACTCGGCACGGATTCTAATGTCAATAATTTGGAAGCTTTGTGGAAAGATTTGTCAGGCAGATATTCTGCTTTGCTGGGCGGATATGAGCCTTTTTATTCCGTTGATGCGCCGGCAGACGGTCAAGGCAAAGAGTTGTTTCACTTGAGGGTTGGACCGGTTAAAAGCTTGGAAAATGGTGATTCTGTTTGCAGTCAGTTGGGCCGCAGCGGAGTATTTTGTAGTGTTGTTAGAGTACAATAAAGTAGAAAAATGAGCAAAGAAGTATTAACACATTCGGACAGATATGTCCGCAAAACAAACCGAATAATTCTGATTGTCGGAATTATTACTTTATTTGTTTTCTTATTTGGGTTGATGCTTTTGACTACGGAAACTCCTGAAGAAGAGCAGCATTATGAAGTTGAAGACACAATTGATGCCGAATCTGATTTGGGAATGAGTGTAAATACCAATAACGAGGCAGAGATTGAGTTTGATGACGCCGAAACAATTGAGCGCCCAATTACTTTAACCCCAAATCCGATTAATATGGGGCAGGTCGTTTTGGGAAACGACGCAACAAATGTGTTGACTATCGGTACCAATAGCAAAGCCGCCATAAAGATTGTATCGGTTGATTTGGAAGAAGTTGCTTTTGAAGGTTTTACTTTTGATACAAATTGTAACGGTAAAGAACTCAGAGGCAAAATTACTTGTACGGTTACAATGAAGTGGTCGCCGACAATAGCTGCCAATGTTCAGAATAATTTTAAAATTACTTGGCACGAAACCAATGTTTCGGATAAAAACGCAAAACATGATGAAGTTCCGGTTTATGGTAATGCCATACACAAAGAAGACTGTAATTTTTGTGAGGGCAGCGTAGGTAGCGGCACAAACTTGAATCAAAATGATTTGGAAAGCAGCGGTCATGTTCGTTATGCGGTTGGACCGGATGGAAAAGTTATCGGCGTTATTGGCGATGATGGAATAGTTCGTGACGCAAATGGCAATGAAATCGGTCGCGTTAACGCCGATGGTTTGATTGTGGATAAAGATGGCAATATTATCGGCGTTGCTTCTACCGGAAAGCTTGTTTTAGACGAGAATGGTAATGTAATTGGTTATGTTGACGGCTCTAATGTTGCGCATGATGTAAATGGCAAAGTGTTGGGCAATATGTTAGCAGACGGAACTATTATTGACAACGAAGGCTACATTAAAGGTAGAGCTGTCAGCAGCGGTTATGTTATGGATGCTAACGGCAATATTATAGGTAAAGTGCTAGAAGATGGAACTGTCGTGGATTTGGATGGCAATGTGATTGGCCGAGTCAATGAAAACGGCGAAGTTGTAGATAAAAACGGCAATATCATCGGACGAGTTGCAAAGTCCGGTGAGGTGGCTTTAGATGAAAATGGCAATCCATTAGGGGTAGTAATGCCAAATGGCGATGTCGTTAATGAAAATGGTGATACTGTCGGTCATATTGATGCCGAAGGCAATGTTTATCAGCAGCAAAAAATAGGCCAAAAAGGTGCGGCTGCTCGTTTAGTTTATGATGCTAACGGCAATATTATTGGTTATGTCGATGAAAATGGCATTGCTTATGATTTTAATGGCAATGTTATTGGTCATGTTGATGAAAACGGCAATGTTATAGATGCTAACGGCAATATTATTGGTCATGTTGGAGAATGGCGCGATTTAGCGTATGATGAAAACGGCAATGTGATTGGTTATGTTGATGAAAATGGTATTGTCCACAATGGAAAGGATATTATTGGTTACATTGATGAAAATGGCAATATTGTCGGCGATAAAGACGGCACTAATTTATACGATCGTCCTATTATAGGCAAAAAAGGCAATGTTGTTCGGCTAGCTTTTGACAAAGATGGAAATATTATTGGCTATATTGATGAAAATGGCAATGTTCGTGATTTTAACGGTAATATTATCGGCCGCGTCGATGAAGACGGCAATATTTTGGATAATGAAGGCAATATTATTGGCCGGGCAGGTGAAAACGCTAATTTGGCACTGGATAAAAACGGAACTATTATTGGCTATGTCAAAAATAATATCGCCTATGATAAAAACGGAAAAATTATGGGCATTGTTGATGCAAATGGCAATATTCGTGTGTTTGGTATGATTAAAGTCGGTTCGCTTTTGGATAAAATGTTGTTGCCGATTACTCCTGATGGCAAAGTTTTGGGCGAAATCAACAATCGTGGCGAAATTGTAAGTCAAAACAAAGTAATTGGCAAAATGCGTCCAGACGGACTTGCGACAGATAAAAGTGGTGGCAAAATTTTAGCCCGAGGTCTGCACTCTGGCTATATAGCCAGCTGGGGCTGCAGATATGAATATAAATTAGATAAAGATGGTGTTGTCCGTAAAGAAGGAAATGATACAGACTTTAGAGTTTATGCCGATGGCACAGTTTGGTCGCCTGATGGTAAATTTGTAGGAAAAATTATCAAGACAGGCAGTGTCTATGATGATGAGTGTAACTATATTGGTGAAGTTAATGCGGATGGATCTGTCCGAGATGCTTATAATAAAGAAGTTGGTTGCGTTAATCCGGATGGAACAGTTTTGGGCTTGGATAAACCTCAAATCAAAGGTCATTTGGTTGAGCCAAGAACAGTTATGTCGTTGGATTGGCAGAATATGGGTACTTTAGATGAGAATGGTACATTGCGTCAAAATGGTATTGATGTTATTGGCTGCGTTAATGGACATGGCGAAGTGTTTGACAAAGATATGTCATATATAGGCAGTGTTTCAAACGCCTACTATGCTTATGATTTGACGGGTAAGTTTTTAGGGACTTTTGATAAAAAAGGTAATTTACCAGCCATAGGCAAAGATGGAGCGCATTTATTTTTGAAAAATCTGATAGCAGATAAAAATAATCAGATTATAGGTTTTGCGGCACCGGAAATTAATATTTTGATAGACGCAAAAGGCAATATTTTAGGACATCTGTTTCCAGACGGCAATGTTTATAACTCTGAGGGAGAGGTTGTTGACCAAATAAGTGGTGATGGAACCAGCGTTTATAATGGTCAGCCTGCCAAGTTTTTGAAAACAGGGTACGTTGTGGATATGGACGGACAACTTATTGGGTACATTAGTTTTGATATGGATGTTGTCAAGGTTGATGGAAGTGTAGTTGGCCACGTTGATGCAAACGGTCGTATGTTTGATGAAAATGGGCGTCAGCTTGGCGGTGTTGTTGTTCAGGGCGGAGTTCGAGGATATAACGGTAGCTATATGGGATATGTAGTTGCTTCGGGAGATGTAGTAGAACTTATGTCTGATGGTAATAATCAAGATTTAGACGGCAACGAATATCATCTTGGAGATGTTACCGGTCGCGTTGTTCCTGATGGTCATGTTGTAAAAGACGGTCGTTTGCTTGGTGAAATTTTACCCGAAACGGCAATGATTGATATTTTTGGGAACTATGTCGGTTATTCTGATGCTTATGGTATAGTAAACGGTGCCGATAATCAGGTAATTACAGCCTTATTACCCGGCGGTGTCACAAACAATAATATCTCTGCTTTGCCAAAAGGAATCGTAATTGATTTTGGCGGTAAAGTTATTGGCACAGTTTTACCTGATGGTAGATTTTTTGACCTTCAGCGTTCTGCGAGCGGTACGGTTATGGCTGACGGTAAAGTAATAAGCAACGATGGTAAATTGCTTGGAGAAGTTGTAAACGGCGATATTGTTATCGGTAATGATGATAAAGTTGCTGGTATGGTCGGCTTTGATGGTAAAATTTATCAAAACGGGAATGTTGTGGGGCATCTGTTAACCGACGGTTTTGCCGTTGATAACCAAAATAATGTGATTGGTCATGTTTACAGCATAGGTAATACAATACTTTCTAATGACGGAGATTATATTGGACGTTTAGCGGCTAATGGCAAAGTTATTGAAAGCAGAAATAAAGAAATTGGATATATGAAGAGTAACGGCTCATTCATAGATGCTGATAAAAATGTTTCGGGATATTTGTTGCCTGAAGTTGCGAAAAATCGGAGGAACTAATGAAAAACAGCGGAATCAAAAAATATCTGCAAACCATAATCCTTTCATTAGGAACTTTTTTGGCGTTTAATCAAGTGGTAAATGCTGCAGAAATCACCGCTGTTGATTTTAATGGCGAAGTGATTGGGCAAGTTATATCAAATGGTATGGTTATCAGTCCGGATGGAGCTAATATAGGATATATTACCGCCGATAGTTTGATTCTGAATGAGGACAATGAAGTGATAGGCGGGGTTGTTCCGCAAGGTGTGGCAATCGGCACAGATAACCGTCCTTTAGGAAAAATCAATAGTGACGGTGTTGTAAGAAGTTATACTGGTAAACCTTTAGGTCGTGCTTTGCCAAACGGTTTGGTCGTTGATGAGCAATATAATGTTATCGGTTCGATTTTGTTTCCAGGGTTGATTTATTCGGCTGACGGAAATACAATCGGCCGTCTGACCGGAGCTGGAACTTATACAAATTTGGATGGTGCTGAAATCGGATTTGTTTCGGCTAACGGCTATGCGTATCGGAAATCTGGCGATGAATATATTTTAGACGGTAGGTTGATGTCGTCTAAAATGGTGGTTTCACTGAGCGGAGAATTTATTGGCAGTATTGCTCCTTCTGGAAAAGTTATAAACTTTGAAGGTAAAGAAATCGGATCAGTGCATGCCAATGAATATGTTTATGATTCAGAAAACAAAGTGATAGGACGTGTTGTTCGCACCGGTTATGCTTTTGACTTAAACGGACGCTATATGGGAATTATCACATATAATGGTGTGGTGGTCAGCGGAAGCGATAAAGTTGGTTTTTACCGCGCTGACGGCAATATTGTCAACAGCGACAACGAGGTTATAGGTTTTTCTGTACCGATGTCGGCCACTGCCAATGACAATGAAGGACACTATATCGGTAGAGTTTTGCCAAAAGGTGTTATTGCCAAAGGAACTGAAATTATCGGCTACGTTGGTGCTGGCGCTGATGTTTATAATAAAGACAATCAACAGATAGGCCTCATAACCCAAACTGGCCCTGTGTTTAATGCATTGGGAAATTTAATTGGTCAGTCCATGGGTAATGGCGCGTATATTTCTTTGAATGGTAGCAACATTGGCCGCATGAAAAAAAATTGGGCTTTTGACGGCAATGGAATGCTTGCCGGCGGTTTAGTGCAAAATACCATAGCTATTAACGGTAACAATAAACCATTTGGTGTTGCAGAAATAAATGCAACTATTCCGGATGGTTCGGAAAAGAAAAAAATATCTCCGTTTGGCTATTTGTTGTCAGCCGAAAATAAATTGGACGGTAGAAGCCGTTACCTTACCCCTGTATTAGGTTTGGAAGGGCAAGTTTATTCGTATCTAACTCCAAACGGAACTCTTTATAGAGAAGTGTCCGATGTTAAAATGAATATGAATGGTTCATTAACCGGAAAATCTGGTTATATCGGAAGTCAGTTGGATGTGCGCTATGCTCTGAGTTTTAAGGGGCAGTCTTTAGGCCGTATAGCTGCAAATAATTTGCTTTTAGACGATAAAGGAGAAATTGTTTATAAGGTTACTCCTGGCTATAATGTTGTTGAAACCAAAGGAAATGTTGGCGAAAATATTATGCCTTTGCGCGGTTTTGCTGGTTCTCGTATGGTTGCGGTTGGCACAAACGGTGATTTACTAGGCTATGCTGGGTACAACGGAAAAATTACAGATTTAGACGGCAATATCTATGGTAAGGCTTTGTATGGTAATTTTGTAAGCGATAACAATAATTCAGTAACCGGTAAATTAGTGCCGTTTGTTGGTGTCAATAATGACAAATGCGTTCAGCTTGGTGTTTTAAATGGACGCGGTGAAATTATAAATAATCGTGATGTTGCTGTTGGACACTTGCTGCCAAACGGTCAAGCTGTTTCCGATGTTGGTTCGTACATAGGTTATTCTATTTTTGAAAGCGGATTGATTGATTTTGATGGTAATTACGTCGGTGTTGTCAATGCAGGCAAGGGAATTGACAATGCAAATAAAAATCTTGGTTGTGTTAACCGTCAGGGAATAGTCGTTGATAGTGATAATAAATGGAAATATGGTGTTATAACTCCTGCTCCGGCAATTGATTTTGATAATAATATTATTGGTCAGGTTATGGAAAATGGTTCTGTCGCCGATAATAATAATCAAATATTGGGGGCAATGCAGCCAAATGGAAATGTGATTTCAAAATCTAAAAAAGTTATTGGTAACGTTATGCGTTATAAAGTTGCATTTAGCAATGATAATACTTTTTTAGGTATGGTTCAAAACAACGGACAAGTCTGGAATACAAAAGGTGAAAACGTTGGACAGATAAATTTTGACGGCAGTATTCAGCATAAAGGAGAAACAGTTGGCTTTGCACTCTATGATTTTTATGCTTATGATGGAAACTTCATTGTATATGGCTATATTATGAAAGACGGTACGGTATTGAATACTGCCGGTAGCCGTGTTGGCAAAATGGATCGAGGCTTTGTTGTTGATAAGACAGGGCAGGTCGTAGCTCGCGGAAACAGAGATTATACTGTGCGTGACGCAAGCAATAATGCTGTAGGTGAACTGCAGATAGATGGTAATGTTTTGGATTATGACAATCAAAATATCGGCTATTTATCCGATGCCGGCGTAATCCGCAACACAAGCGGAGATGAACTGGCCAAGGCATATCCTTTGCAGTATTATATTGCGACAAACAATAAGAAAACAGATACCAAACAGGATTGGGCCGATTATAAAAAAGTACAGATACAAGAGGAAGGTCCAATAAAAAATGAAGAAATTCAACAATCTCAGCAATCATCAGGCGGTCAGTTTAGCCACCGTATTATAGGTATTGCCTTAGATCCTAACGGTGATGTTTTGGGTAATATTTACGATGATGGTAAGGTTTATGATGAAAACAATAATCATATAGGTTATAGAACTCCAAATGGTGAGATTATTAATAAGGAATATGAACCAATTGGATGGGAGGATGTAAAAGGTTTATCGGCGCAAAATATGTTTGTACCGGCAGGAACATTTGGCAATGGCAACGCTTATGGTATTGGCAATAAACCATCGTCACTCGGACCTGGAGGCGGCTACGGAGCAGGAGAACGATATGATCCTAACAAGGCAGCTGCATTAGCAAATTTGCAGGCTACCCGACGTTCTGGAATGGCCGTAGGATCAATAAGTTCAAATGTTTCACCGTCAACTTTTACCGGTTATGAGGAAGATGGCTGGCCGGATATGGGGGAAAAAACACTTTCAAGCTGGAGAGTTGATATGAGCCAAATGATTTTGGAAGACAAACCAATTCCGGCGGTTTTGGCACGTTCGGTTTATGCGTCAGATGGTTTAGGTTCAGGAATACCTGTGACGGCAATTGTCGAACGAAATGTTTATGCCGAAGAAGGACGTAACATTGTTATTCCTGCCGGTTCCAGAGTTATAGGTGAAATCGGCGGAGAAAGTTCAGGCAGCAGCGGCGGCAATAGCGGCGGAGCTGTCAAAATTGATATATCATGGAAAAGATTAATCCGTCCTGATGGTTCTCAATTTAAGATAGATGGTTCTCAGACTGCTGATGCGCAAGGCAGAGCCGGTGCTATTGGTTATTTGGATGAACAACTGTTGAAAAAATACACGGCGCCGATGTTGATTACAGCTATGGAAAGTGCCACTGCATATCTTATGGCTTCAGGAAATGGAACAAGTGAGGGAAATGGTTATTCTACAACTTCGTCAAAAAGCCAAGCAGCTACTGATGCTCGCCAAAACTTTTTGGATCAAATGGATGAAATTTTTAAGGAAATTATTAATAAAAAAGCAGATATTCAAGCTGTTACTTATGTTCCTGCCGGTACGCGTATTATCATCTTTCCTAAAGTCGATTTATGGCTGAACAATCCGGATAGAGCAAAGAAAAATAAATCAGAAACTACAGGTAAAGATGAGCTAAAAGGACTAGCCATGAAAAACCCTGAAAACTTTGAGGCTCCAAGCTCTGTTTCAACTAATGAGGATTATGATGAAAATATTCGTCCGACCGGTGGCAACAGATCATCAAGTTCTAAAAAGAATAACAACAACAGCAGAGCATCTCGTCGCCAGCAACAGCTGAGGGCTGAACAGCAGCAACGTATGCAACAAGGCCAAGGTCCGGCGGAAATTCAACAAATTGAAACTTCAACTGATGACGATATACCGTCGCTGTTATAGGAGAAAAAGATGAGTGATTTTTCAGTTTTGGAATCTGTCTTGCGTCCGTTGTCCTATTGGTATAATCAGGATAATTTGGAGGAAGTTGCAATTAACCGCTCGGGGCAAATTTGGCTGCGTGTGCGTGGAAAACGTGCGTATCCGTGGGTAATGTATAAAGATGAAAAGTTATCTAAGTCGTATTTGATTGATTTACTTTATATTATTGCTAACACCTATGAGCTTAAATTTGATCCTTTGCAAGGTTCACCTTTGGTGTATGCCACAATTCCCGGAGATCATCGTTTTTCAGCGATTTGCGGCCGTAACGTGATGTATGACGAAGAAGATTTAACCGGCGGTGTGGCGTTGGCAATTCGTTTGCACTCTGATGACGTGGCGTTTGGACTAGAAGATTATGGTATGCGTCAAGGTCACGCTTTGCAAAAATTAAATCCTCTTAAAGATATTAAAGTTCCTGACGATGCATACGAACGTTTACTTTTGTATATTAAACGCGGTGAACATATTTTGGTAAGCGGTGCTACTTCTACCGGTAAAACAACGTTTTTGAACAATCTGCTAAAGATTTTGGATATTCACAAACGAATTATTACTGTTGAAGATACGCGCGAATTGATTGTGCCGCATCCAAATCGTGTTCACTTGGTAATGTCACGTACCGACCAAGCTAATGAAATGGACTATTCAAAAATCATCGACTTGGTTGTGCGCTTTACGCCTGACGCCATCATCGGCGGTGAGATTTCCACAAGTAACGCCAGCGGTATTTGGCAACTGATGGGTTCCGGTCACGATAACTGTTTTGCTACTATCCACGCCGAAAGCTCGCAAGAAGCTTATCTGCAATTTATCAAACGTATCCAAGCTTCTACACAAGGTACGGTAAATGTTGAGCAAACACTTGATGAAATGAAACGTAAACTGCATGTGGTGCAAATTTGCCGTTTAGGCAATACGCGTGCCATTACTGAAGTAACCTAGAATTTATTTCATAAAAGAGCAAACTTCGGCTTTGAGAACATCAAGGCCGATTTTCTTTTCCGAACTGGTAGCTAACGGTTCGGGCATAGCCGCTGCGTGTTTTTTCAATTCTTCAATAATTGCCAAACTGACTGCCGATAAAGCTTTTTCAGAAATTTTATCGATTTTGGTTAATACAACTTGATAGGTAACCGCAGATTCGTCAAGCAATTTCATAATTTCGCGGTCTTCTTTTTTTAAGCCATGGCGGGAATCTATCAACAGAAAAACTCTGCGCAAAGTAGGCCTTCCTCGCAAATATGTTTTTAAGACAACTTGCCATTGTTTGACTAATTTTTCCGGCGCTTTGGCATAGCCGTACCCGGGCAAGTCAACTAAATACAGCTTATTATCAAAGTTAAAAAAATTCAGCTGCTGTGTGCGCCCCGGAGTGCTGGAAGTTTTCGCCAGTTTAGTTTGATTAAATAATGCGTTTATAAGACTTGATTTGCCAACATTAGAACGTCCGGCAAAAGCAACTTCATCAAAATCAGACTCCGGCAGTTGCACTAAATCTGCCACACTAATTACAAAATTACATGGTCTTGTGAATTGCGCATTGGCAGCCAGTAGCTCTTCTTTAGTAAATTTTTCGCTCATTTTACCCCGTTTTTATACATAATATATCTTTGCTGAATAACCGACAAGATGTTGCTGAGTGTCCAATAAATTACCAAACCTACGGCAAAATGTGCAAACATTATCATAAAAATCAGCGGCATCATCGCCATGATGCGTGCTTGGTCTTTGTTTGTCGGAGCCGGATTAAGTTTTTGTTGAATAAACATGGTAACGCCGTAAATTAGAGGCCATACGCCAATATCCAGCAAAGACGGAACATAAATATGCGCCCAAGTTGAAATTGTCAGCGGGTCCGGAGCAGACAAATCTCTAATCCAGCCGATAAACGGTGCATGACGGATTTCAATTGCTATATTCAACACCTTATACAGCGAGAAGAAAATCGGAATTTGAATAAACAGAGGCAGACATCCGGAAGCTGGATTAACTTTTTCGCGGCTATAAAGCTCCATAGTTGCGCGCTGTAACGCCATTTTATCATCTTTGTACGTTTCTTGCAGCTCTCTCATTTTTGGCTGCAATTTTTTCATTTTAGACATACTCTCGTATGACTTGTTAGCAATTGGAAACATCAGCAGACGCAGCAATGCCGCAAACAGCAGAATTGCCCAACCCATATTGCCAATTAAACGATACAGGTAATCCAAAATATAAAAGAATGGTTTAGTCAAGAAATAATACCAGCCAAAGTCAACGTTTAAGTCAAATTTTTTGATGTTTTCGGAATACTTATCCAAAAGTTTAATTTCTTTAGCGCCGGCGTACATTTGCGAGCTGAAACTTGCCGAGCTGCCGGACTGAATTTGCATCGGCAGACCTTTAAAGTCCAGCTGGAAAGTGTTGTCATTGGTTTTACGCAAGGTTACTTTTGCTTTGTAGGTGTCATTAAAGATAAAAGCGCTGAACCAATATCTGTCGGTCAAAGAAATCCAACCGCCGGTGGTTTCAAAAGTTTCAGGCTCTTTTTCTGTATCAAGCTCACTGTATCTGATTTCTTTTAAATCATCGTCAATAATACCGGTAAAGCCTTCATGCACTACACTGCGGCTGTTTTGTTCATTGGCGATTGTTTTGCTGAACAAACCATACGGATAAACCGTAATTTCATGTCCGCTGTTGTTTTCTACTGTTTGTTTTATGTCAAACAGGTAGTTGTCATCAAGGCTGATGGTATACATAAATTTAACGCCTTGTCCGTTTTGCCAAACCAGCGTAACCGGTGTGCTTGGCGTCAATTCCTGATTGCCGGCAACCGTCCATAAAGTGTCTTTATTTGGGAGTAATAAACTTTTGTCACCAGAAAGCCAGCCATAGTCGGCATAATAAGAATTTTCGGTTTTAGCTGGAGATAAAAGCTCAACATCTGGACTATCCGCGTCTAAGGTAAGTTTGTATTTATCAAGCAGAATTTCATCAAAACGAGCGCCTTTCAAGCGAATGCTGCCGTTAATAACGCCGTTGCTGATTTTTAGGCGTTCATCTTGTTTAAGCACTTCGTCAACCGGCGCATAAATTGTTACTGCCGTATCGTTTGTTTCAGGCATTTCTTCAGCAACAGGCGTTTGCGCCTCTTCGGTCACAACTGTATTTTCTGTTGTTTGTTGCGGAAAGAAATAGTTAAAACCCAGCACAACTAAAGCCGATAAAAAAACAGCGGTTATAAAACTTTTGAAATCATCACTTGACATAGTAAGCTCCCATTAAACAAATCTTCTTCTATCTAAAATAAAATTGCTGAAAAGGCAAGTAATTATAGCGACTTATGCTTTGTTTCTTTTGGCGGCACGGGGTCATATCCGCTCCCGCCCCACGGATTGCAGCGCAAAATCCGTTTTATACCTAAATATAGTCCTTTGCAAACACCGTGAATTTGAATTGCTTCAATCATATATTGTGAGCAGGTTGGTCTAAAACGGCAAACTCCAGAGCACCAGGGTGAAATGCAGAGTTGATAAATTTTAATTGGTAGAATGAGTAGTTTTTTCAGCATTCTCATCACCTTGTAAAATCATTTTGTTGGTTTTTCGGAAAGTCCAAATAACGTCGCGTTTCAAATCTTCGTATGGGCAGCACCAGGTATCAAAACGCCCAACCAACACATAATCAACGTTATTTAGAGCATATTTTTCATAGATTTCTCGCACAACAGCGCGCAAACGGCGTTTTGTGCGGTTTCGTATATGGGCTTTGCCCAAACGCTTTGTAGCTGTAAAACCGATTCGGGCTTTACGGCTTTCTTCTGCTGAAATCTCAGCAGATAAAGGGCGAGCCGCCTGTAACATTACGTTTTTAGAAACCATGGTAATGTCTTTGGCGGCTCTGAGAAAATCTTTTCTTTTTTTTAGAATTAAGAATTCACTCATTTTTGCTACTTTAAGCAGAAATTCTTTTACGGCCTCTAGCTCTGCGGGCTGATAATACTTTGCGTCCGCTAACGGTTGCCATACGAGTTCTAAAGCCATGGCGGCGAGTGCGAACCAATTTACTTGGCTGATAAGTTCTTTTCATTTTAAAATCTCCGGTTAATTATTAGTTATTTAAAGCCTGCCCCATGCAGACTCTCGGTATTTTTCGCTCTCTTTATAAACATATAATGCGTTGAAGTCAATAAAAAAGTTCGTAACAGCTTATTGTTGTGAAACTTTTTCTTTTTGGCGGAAACTCAAAGTTGTCTGGTAACTGCAAATATCGCACTGTGTAACCTCATTTTTTATATAATCGCGGTAATATACACCATATTCAACATGATGACCGTCTTCAGTGTAATAAGTTTTGTTATAAAAATAACTGAAGGCCGAATGACAAGACGGACAAACGTATTTGGCAAATTCCATAGTGATAACAACATACGAATATATTACACATAGCCAAATCATTAAATATGCAGAGAAAGCAAATAAATTATTGGCGTAAAAATCCATAAAGCTTTGCAGCGCAGAATTTTTTTGAGGAGGAAATAAATCATTTATATTGTCTATAACCTTAATTAATGTAATCATTGTTATAGCTGCTAAAATCAAAACTATAACACCGTTTTTAAGCGACGCTGCTTTGTTTATACAATAAAGTACATTTTTTGTTTTTACAAAAGAAACTCCTTTACTTGATTTTGAAATAAGCATCAAAATTGTGTGCGAAGTGGTAAAAATGGTAAAAAAAAGGCGGTATCCAGCAAATATTAGTAACACTATGCAGGCGGCTAAAATAGAATTTCTAGTTTGTAATGCCAGTTCGCTAAAGTAAAAATGAATTACAGAATACACGGCAATAACAATAAAAGCGGTGGCGGCAAGCTGTTTCAGCATAGAAGTTGCTTGATATTTTAAAATATCAAAGATTTGCTTTTTTAACTTTACCGGCGGAACATATGGTGTATTAAGTGTATCATCAAAAGCATTGTTGTCGGTATTATCTGGCTTTGTGGCTTCGGTTTCGTAATCTCCGCTATCATTTTTGTGCAAAAAAGAAAAAGTTTGTTTTTTGCGTAAATCTTCTTTGTATTGCTGTAATTTGCAATTTAGTTGATTGATTTGATTTTGTGTGTTTTGAATAAGCTTTTCAAGATGTTCTTTTTCTAAGTCTTTTAGTTTATGGTCATATTCTTTTCTGGATTTTGCTTCCGACAAAGTTGAATAGGCTTCATTTATCTTTTTGAATTTTTCTTCAAATTCTTGTTGATTGTCGGTTGTGCTGATATCTGGATGATATTTTTTAGCCAAAGCATGATAAGCCGCTTTTATTTCTGCAGAAGAGGCATCTTTTTTTATTTCTAAAATATCATAAAACGTAACAAATTCATCCATAAGCCGAATATTAAAAGGATTTATATAAAAGTCCAGCAAAAAAAGAAACAAGCTGAACGATTTCGGTTCAGCTTGCTAAAAAAAATATCAGACAATTAACTTATCTATTTTCTATCGCCCATAATTCTCATTAAATAGATAAACAGGTTGATAAAATCCAAATAAAGATTCATTGCACCGGCAATAGCTTTGCGCGACATATTGTCATTGCTATCTGATGAATAATACATATTTTTAATTTTTTGTACGTCATAGGCAGTCAAAACAGTGAAAACTAACACGGCAATGTATGAAATGGCAAAATATAAACCGCTGCTTTTCAAAAAGATATTGACGATGCTTGCGATGATTATCCCCCAGAGTCCCATAATCATAAAAGAGCCGATTTTAGTTAAATCTTTTTTGGTTGTGTAACCCAATAGACTCATGCCGCCAAAGGTTGCCGCTGTGATTAAAAATACGCGGACAATACTATTGCTGGTATAAAGCAGACCAACATTGGCCAGTGACATACCCATAACCACAGAAAAAGCCCAAAACATAATTTGCGCTGCAGCGAGGCTACCTTTGCTTAAAATTGCATTGAAGGCAAAAATCATGGCCAGAGGAGCCAAAGAAACAATCCATCCAAAAGCTGAAAGCGAGATTGTTTGGGTAGCTTGGTCAATATTAAACATCCACGAAATTACAGAAGTGTACAAAGTCACATAAGCTGCAAGTGCGGTGATAACCAAACCAACACCCATATAATTAAAGACTTTAATCATATATTGGCGTAAACCTTCGTCCACGCGTTCAATAGCTGATTTGCGAACAATTTGTCCTGATTCTAACATTTAAAATTCCTCCTTAGTTTATTATCTACACTAAAATATAAGGTGAATTTTTTTGAAAATCAATAAATATTGCAGATAAACGGAAAACTCTTGGCTTTTTCTAAAAATACTGCTATAGGCAATGTAGGAGATATAAAAATGTATAGTCAGCGTTTTCAGCAGTTTATAGATATGTGGCGCAAAGATTTTGCCATTGAGCGCAGTATGAATGAAAAAGTATGTTTGGACAGAGATGGCAATCCGATTCCTTGGTATACGTATCCGGCGATTGAATATTTGTCGCAGTTTGATTATAGTCAAAAGAAAATTTTTGAATTTGGCACGGGATATTCGTCTATGTATTGGGCTAAACGTGCGCAAAAGGTTATCAGTATAGAAGACAAGCCGGAATGGTTTGAAAAATTTTCTGCCGAGTTTAGCGCGCCCAATTGGCAAATGCGCTATTGCGATGAAAAACAAGGCTATGAAGATATGATTTTTGCTGACGGCGAAAAATATGATGTGATTGTGGTAGACGGCAAACGTCGCGCTGAGTGCGCCGCCAACGCGGTCAAAGCTCTGGCAAGCGGCGGATTGATAATTTTGGACGACAGTGATCGGATTAACACCAGCTTGGAATATTTTAACGCTGTAAAATATTTACGCGAGGCCAATTTATTGCAAGTGGATTTTTATGGCTTTTGCCCGATGAACAACTATACAAAAACCACGTCGCTGTTTTTTTCCCGTGATTTTGATTTTAAGTCGCAGTATGAAGTGCAGCCGATAAACGGCTGGGGCAATATCTGGTCTATGAGCCGCAAAGAACGCAAAGGCTTTTTCAAAAAACAAGACTATCCTTTGAAGGAAGAAAAAGAAGATAAATAGGAACTGGATTATATTGAAAATGGTGTAAAATCGTGAGGCGGAGTTTTCAAGCTTCGCCCTTTGATGTTATTATTCAAAATATTATCCGATTCGCTGAATAATTTTTTGAGCAATATCTAAATAAGCCTGACTATACGGACTATTTGGTGCAGAAACTACAATCGGCGTGCCTTTGTCGGCGTTTTGGCGGATTGCCATATCCAATGGAATTTCTCCCAAAAAGGTTTCGCTCATTTTTTCAGCTGTTTGCTTAGCTCCCTCGTGTCCGAAAATATCCGAACGAGCTCCGCAGCACGGGCAAATAAAATAGCTCATGTTTTCAATAATTCCCAAAATCGGCGTACCGGTTTTTTTGAACATATTCACGCCTTTAATAGCGTCTATCAGAGCAATGTCTTGCGGGGTGGAAACAATAACGACGCCGTCCATTTCCACTCGCTGAGATAAAGTAATTTGAATGTCGCCTGTTCCCGGCGGCATATCAATAACCATAATATCAATTTCGCCCCAATTAGTCTGCGTCATCAGCTGCTCCAAAGCACTGCTGATTTTTACGCCGCGCCAAATTATCGGGGTGTCGCGGCTGATTAACGAGCCGATTGAAATAGATTTTATGTTGTATGTTTCAAACGGATTAAAGGTTTTCCCGTCGTCAGAAAGCAGTGGTTGTCCTTCATAGCCAAGCATTGTCGGAATTGATGGACCGTAAATATCCGCGTCGACCAAAGCTACTTTTTTCCCTTTATGCGCCAAGGCTAAAGCAAGGTTTACGGCGGTGGTTGACTTGCCAACGCCGCCTTTTCCCGAGGCTACACCTATAATTTTTTTCACTGTTGGCAGTTGCCATTTTTCAATAGCGTTGGTGCCGAGATTAGCATTTTTATCTTCCACAAACACAATGGATATTTTTTTATCCGGTAGAGCGGCGGCGAGAACTTGCTTCAACTCTGCAGTCTTAGCAGCATTTTCTGCTAAATTTTTAAACTCTAAAATCAAGCGGTTGCCAATTTCTTTCAGATTCGCCAAATTTTCAATCGGATAAAATTGTTGACAGATTTTTTTGATTTCTTCCGGTGTCATTATTATCTCCATAATGTGGATATTCATTGTTCATTAATTGTTTTTATCTAATATGTAGGTTATCTTATTGCAAGAATTATTTAAAATAAAAGGAAAAACAATGGTAAAAAAAATAAATCCTTGGGATAACAGCGGCGATGAAGATGGCTGGTCTTTGGGCGGAGAAATGTTTAAGAAAAACAAAATTGTGGATTTTACTAAGATTGCCAAAATGCAAGGGTCAAAAGACAACTTTGGCGGCTATTTCAAAGGTGCTTTGCTTTTGTTGGCTCTCATATGGATGTCTTCGGGATTCTATCAGGTGCAGCCTAGCGAGCAAGGCGTGATTTTACGTTTTGGCCGCTATGTTGACACTACGGACGCTGGTTTGCATTATCATTTGCCGTATCCGATTGAAGATGTGATAAAAGTGAATGTGACGCAAGAACGCAGTATCAATCTTGGTTCGGCTGAAAATCGCGACTATCGCAACAATGCGTTTACGGAAAGCCATATGCTGACCGGTGATGAAAATATTGTGGATATAAACTTGACTATTGTTTGGAAAATTAAAGACGCGAAGGATTATTTGTTTAATATGCGCAGTCCGGACGCCACAGTGAGTGTGGCGGCGCAATCTGTGTTGCGTGAAATTGTCGGGCAATCAGAAATGCAGCCGATTATCACAGGCGATCGCGGCAAAGTTGAAGACGATACCAAAGATGAATTACAACATGTTTTAGATGAGTTTGGCGCCGGAATTCAAATTGTGCGCGTAAAACTGCAAAAGGCTGATCCCCCAAGAGAAGTTGTTGATGCATTTAATGAAGTGCAGCGCGCCAAAGCCGATATGGAACGTTTCAAAAACGAGGCTGAGGCTTACCGTAATGAGGTTTTGCCAAAAGCACGCGGTAAAGCAGCGCAAGTTTTGCAAGATGCAGAGGCTTATAAAGCGACAATGATTAACAAAGCGCAAGGTGAGGCGGACAGATTCGCATCGGTATATGCAGCCTACAAGTCAGGAAAAGAAGTAACCATAAAGAAAATGTACTTGGAAGCAATGGAAGATGTTTTGCAAAAGTCGAATAAAGTGATTGTCGACCCGTCGCAAAAAGGCAATTTACTGCCGATTTTACAGCTGAATACCCCGCAAACGCAAACAAAGGATTAAGAAAATGAGTTTATTTAAAGCGCAGTTTTATATTTTTCTGGGATTGGTCGCTCTGGGATTAGTCCTGAGTTCGGCCTATATTGTCTATCAGCCGGAACAGGCAATTGTTTTGCAATTTGGTAAGCCAATACGATTGATAACTGAAGCGGGACTAAAATTTAAAGTGCCTCTTATCCAAAATGTGGTGTTTTATGACTCTCGCCTGCTCAATCTGGACCCACCGGCTCAAGAGGTGGTTTTGAATGATAAAAAACGTTTGGATGTAGACAGCTTTACTCGTTATCAAATTGTTGACCCGCTTAAATTTTATAAAACCGTAAAAACAGAAACACAGGCGCGTAGCAAATTGGAAGAAATTGTTAATTCGTCATTGCGAAAAGTTTTGGGACGAGTGACTTTGACTGAATTGTTGTCGCAGCAACGTACGCAAATTATGGCGGATATCAGCAAAACGGTAAAAAAAGATGCGGAAGCCATTGGCGTGAGTGTGGCCGATGTGCGGATTCGTCGTGCCGATTTGCCTATGGAGGTTATGCAAGCCATTAACGAGCGGATGAAAACCGAGCGTCAGCGTGATGCCAAAGAGTTTAGGGCTAAAGGTCAACAAAAAGCTCAAAACATTCGTGCCACCGCGGATAAGGAAGCCGCAATTATAGTGGCAGAAGCAGAAAAACAATCACAGATACTGCGAGGCGAAGGAGATAAAGAAGCAGTGGCTATTTGGAATAAGACTGTGGGACAAGACGTGGATTTCTATGAGTTTTACCGCAGTTTGGAAGCTTATCGCAAATCGCTGGGAGATAATGAAACTTCTTTGGTGCTTTCTCCGGATTCTCAGTTTTTCAAATATTTCAATACAACTTTGAGAAAGTAGAAATATGCTTAAATTTTGGAGTGTTTTTGTTTTGGGGCTAATATTGGCGTTGCCGTTGCGGGCAGAGCAGCGCTTGCTGGAAGATGTTATTGAGGAAGTTAATCCCTCGGTTGTAAGCATCGCTGTTGATGTTAGTGATGACGAACAAGCACTTGGTGCCGGCATTATTATCAGCGCCGCCGGTTATGTGGTGACAAATGCGCATGTAATGGAAAATGCCAAAAAAATCACACTTCAACTCCCAAACGGCGAAACCTTTGCCGCAAATTTAGTAGGGGTTGATGAAAAAACGGATATTGCTTTACTTAAAGTCAAAAATCCCATTAATCTCGAAGCAGGGCATTTCGGCGATTCGGACGCAATCAGGGTTGGTAATCAGGTTTTTGCTATTGGCAATCCTTTTGGATTGGGCAATAGCGTGTCTTTGGGAATTATTTCGGCTAAAGAACGTGATATAGATAAAGGGCCTTATGACAACTTTTTGCAGACTGACGCTGCTATCAATCAAGGAAATTCCGGCGGACCGCTTTTCAATATGGACGGCAAAATCATTGGTATGAGCACGGCTATTTTCTCGGAAGACGGTAAAAACGTTGGAGTAGGCTTTGCTACGCCGTCAAATGTGGTCAAATGGGTTGTCAGCCAATTAAAACAAAATGGTAAGGTGATTCGCGGTTGGCTAGGTATGAGCGTGCAAAAAGTTTTCACCAAAGATGATACCAATAGTGAGGCTTTGATTGTTTCCGCTATGGAAGAAAATTCACCAGCGGCAAAAGCCGGATTAAAGGTTGGGGATAAAATTTTGAGTTTTGGTCAGGTTAGCTTAAAAAATCCGCGCTTGTTTTCTTATGAAATATCAAAACTTGCGCCGGATACAGAAATACAGGCAACCATCGTTCGAGATGCTAAAACAATTGAAACAAAAATCATAGTTGCCAGAGCTCCGGAAGAGCCAAAAGTTTTATCTAAAGATAATTTTGCCGAAATGAGAAGCTTTGAAGAGCTTGGACTGGATAAATATAAAATCGGGAAGGCAGTTTTGTTTGAAACTCTAGGTATTTCGGCCTATTATGAAGAAACGACAAAAGAATTGGCCATAACGGCGGTGAAAAATGATTCTGAGGCTGAAAATAAGGGGATAAAAATGGGGGATCGCATTGTTATGGTGAACGATAAACCTATTTTCGGCGTTGAAGATATGAAAGTCAAAATAAAGCAGCCGGTTGATGGAAAAATTAAGCTGCAGCTAAAAGACAGCGACGGCTCGTATAATGTTTATTTGAATGTGAAAGCGGCGCTATGAGCAGAGTAGATTTTTATCATTTACAAAAAAAAACATTGGAAGACGTTTTACCTCTTTTGCTGCAAAAAGCTTATGGCACCGGCAAACGTGTCAAAATAAAAGTGGGAACAGAAGAGAGAGTAGAGTTTCTGAATTCTTTGCTTTGGACCTTTAATGATGAAAGTTTTTTACCGCATGGCTCCAAAAAAGACGGTTTTGCCGAGCAGCAGCCAATTTGGCTCGCGGCGGATTCTGAAAATCCAAACAAAGCTAAGTTTTTGTTTTTGGTCGACGGAGCAGAGGAAAGTCCGGCCGCAATAGAGCAATACGAACGTGTGTTTAATATTTTTGACGGCAATTCTGAAGAAGCTTTACAGCAGGCACGACGCTTGTGGAAAGAGTATAAAAACGCCGGCAATGAAGTTTATTATTGGCAGCAAAGTTCTGCAGGCAAATGGGAACAAAAAGCCTGAAAAAGAGCATAAAACCCAAAAAAATCTTGAATTTTAGGGCAAAAATTCTATTATTCTGAAAAGAATTAAAAAAGGAGACTATCGTGACGGAAAATAAAGATATTGAAGTGGCAAAACAAACCATAGACCGTGAAGTAGAGGCTTTAAAAGCTATGGAAAACGAACTGGACGGTACTTTGACCACAGCGGTTGATGTTTTACAAAAAACAAAAGGCCGCGTGATTGTTACCGGTATGGGAAAATCAGGCCATATTGGCCGTAAAATGGCTGCGACTTTTGCTTCTACCGGAACGCCGTCTTTCTTTTTGCACCCAGGCGAGGCCAGTCACGGCGATTTGGGCATGATAACGGCAGATGATACGGTGCTTGCGATTTCTAACAGCGGTGAGTCAAAAGAATTGTCCGATATTTTGGTATATTGCCGCCGTTTTGGTGTGCCGTTGATTGCTATTACAAAAAATCCGGAAAGTTCATTGGGTAAAAACAGCGATTATGTGTTGAAACTGCCAACCAATCGCGAGGCTTGTCCTTTGGGTTTGGCGCCGACATCTTCCACAACTGCTACTTTGGTTATGGGCGATATTTTGGCGGCGGATTTAATGGTGCGCCGCGGTTTTACCGAAGATGATTTTCATTTGCGTCACCCAGGCGGAAAACTTGGTTCTGTTTTGCGTCATGTTTCTGATGTTATGCATACTGGCGAGGAAATGCCGCTGGTTAAAGACAACGCTATTATGCAGGACGCTTTAATTAAAATGTCAGAAAAAATGTTGGGCTGTGTTGGCATCGTCAATGATAACGGCGATTTAATCGGAATAATTACCGATGGTGATTTGCGCCGCTGGATGTCGCCGGATTTGATCACAGAAAAAGTTTCAAAAGTTATGACCAAAAATCCAAAAACGATTGCGCCTGACGCTTTAATTGCCGAAGCTGTTAATGTGATGAACAACACCGGACGCGGAATTACCAATTTGTTTGTGGTTAAGGGTACAAAACCGGTTGGAGTTATCCATATTCACGATTGTTTAAAGGCTGGAGTAAGCTGATTAATGTTTGACTCGCGCAAAATTGATGATTATTTCAACGGAAAGCGGCAGCTTGACGAAATTAAATATAACAATAAACCGCAAACTTCCAGATGGCTGCGTTTCGTTAAGTTAGGTTTTCCTTGCGTTGCCGCCGCTATTTTGGGTGTTATGCTGGTAATGCCTAACATAAAAAAAAGTATCGATTTGCAAAACAACGTGACTATGCCGCGTAAAAATGAAATGGAAAAGCTGCATATAGAACAAACTGTTTATCATACCACGGATTCTAAAAACAGGGTTGGAACTGTTACCGCAGACAGTGTTGACGAAGTTGCTCCAGGTTCTAAAGAAGTTAAAATAAACAGTCCTAAAGGCGAAATACCGACTGATAACGGTATGATTAAAATTAACGCTGTCGAAGGTTATTTTAATCAAGAAAAAAATATGCTGCGCTTAAATGGACACGTAAATGCAATTGATGAAAGCGGCACCGTTGTTCGCACTGAAGAAGTTGTTTATGACTTTGATGCCGAATATGGTTATAATAATGAACGTGTCAACGCCGAGGGAGATTGGGGTGATTTAGAAGCGTCAGCTTTTGAATATTTCAAGCAAGATAATATTTTGGTTTTGAAAGGCAAACATGTTGTTACCACTTCACAAGGTACTCTGACTGCCGAAAAAGAAACCCGTTATTTTCAAAACAAGCGCGAGAGCGTTTCGGTTGGCAATGTTGTTGTGCGGCAAGGCGACAATATCTTATATGCCGATATGGTTAAAGCTTTTTATTCTCAAAAAAATGAACTGGAAAAGGCTGAGGCCGTGGGGCATGTGCGGATTATCACGCCAAAAGGCAAAGCTTATGGCGATAAAGGCGTTTATAATCCCAAAACGGCAAAGGTTCAGCTCACAGGAAAAGTTAAGTTGGAGCAGCAAGGAAATGTTATCAACGGAAATATGGCTGAAACAGATTTAAACACACAAATAAGCCGAATCACCGGAAATAAAAAAACAGGCGGCCGGATATCCGGTACGTTTTACAGCAAAAGGAAAACGGAAAATGGTAAAAAATCAGACAAATGAAACCGAAGAGCTGGAAATTTTCAATATCGGTAAAAAATATAAAAAACGTACGGTGCTGAAAAATGTGTCGCTGCACGTCAAAAAAGGCGAGGCGGTTGGTTTGCTTGGCCCTAATGGCGCCGGTAAAACCACTTGCTTTTATTGCGTTACCGGCTTGATTACACCTGATTACGGCGACGTTTATATCGGTGGGCAGGATATAACCGATATGCCGATGTATAAACGCGCCCGCATGGGCATTGGCTATTTGCCGCAAGAAGCTTCTATTTTTAGAACTCTGAGCGTTGAAGATAATATTAAAGCCATTTTACAAATTGTTATAGATGATGAAAATCAGCGTGAAGACATGCTTGAAGAATTGCTAAATGAATTTTCTATTGCCCACCTGCGCAAATCTCCGGCTTTGGCGCTATCCGGCGGTGAACGCCGTCGTTTGGAAATTGCCCGCGCGTTGGCTAGTAAACCAAGTTTTATTTTGCTGGACGAACCTTTAGCCGGTATTGACCCTATTGCCGTTGGAGAAATCCGTACCTTGGTGTCGCAGTTGAAAAACCGCGGTTTGGGCGTGCTTATTACCGATCACAATGTACGAGAGACCTTGGATATTATTGATAGAGCGTATATTTTACACGGTGGAACAGTTTTGATGGAGGGAACTCCGGACGAGATTGTGGCAAATGAAGAAGTACGCAAAGTATATTTGGGCGATAATTTCTCACTATAAAAAAGTATGTTGTTTACTTTTGCTTAAACAGTGTTATACTATAAAACAGTTACAAAAGGCGATTGTGCCGAAATAATTAACAAATGAGGTAAATCATGAAAATTACATTAACAGGAAAACAAGTAGATATTAGCGACAGACTGCGTAACCGTGTTGAAGAAGCTGTTGAAAATGCCGTAAACAAGTATTTTAACGCTCCAATCAGCTGCAGTGTAGCTTTTTCTAAAGATGGCGAAGATTTTAGAGCAGAAGTTACTGTTCATCCGGCTAAAAACATTGTTTTGAAAGGTACAGGCGTTGCCGCAGATCCTTATTCTGCTTTTGATAATGCTAATGAACATATCGCTACTCGTTTGCGCCGTCAAAAAACAAAATTGAATGACCACAAAGGTAAAACCGGTATTGTGGAAATGGCTCATGCTGCTGTTTTCCCTGTTAAAGAAACCGAAGATGAAATGAGCATTGACGAATCTGCTCCTTTAACCATTGCCGAAACCGATGCTAACATCAAACTTTGCACTGTGGGCGAAGCAGTTATGTATATGGATTTGGCCGATGAAAACGCTTTGATGTTCCGTAACAGCGCCAACAACCGCATCAGTATGGTATATCGTCGCAAAGATGGTAACATCGGTTGGGTTGAACCTGCAGAATAATTTTTTACTAAAAGGGATAAAAAATGGGAATATCAGATATCTTGTCAGAAGACATGGTGTTGGCTCATGTTGAAGCCGAGAGCAAGCGTAATATGCTTGAACAGTTATCAAAATTTGTTGCTGAAAAAGAAAATATTGATGAAAATTCTGTTTTTGAAGCAATATTAGAACGTGAAAACTTGGGTTCAACCGGCTATGGCGATGGTGTTGCTTTCCCTCACGCCCGAATTGAAGGCTTAGATAAAGTTATTGCTGTTTTTGCCCGTTTGAATAAAGGCGTAGATTATGAAGCTTTGGATTCGCATCCGGTGGATTTGATAGCGTTTTTATTGTCACCAGAAAAAAGTGGCGAAGACCATTTGAAAGCTTTGGCCGTGATGTCAAGAGTTTTGAAAGATGAAGAAACTTGCCGCAAAATCAGGGAAGCAAAATCAGCACACGAAATTTATATTGCTTTGCAAAAGTAAAAAATTAGCTACTATGTTTTACAAAAAAATCCTATTTACGCCGTAAATAGGATTTTTTGTAAACAATAAATGTCTTTACTTTTCAGACTGATTCTGTTAACAATATAAGCAGACAGACAATAGTCTGTTCGGGGTGTGACAACCTCTTTAAGACACGTCGATAAAAGACGTTAAATACCTTCTGGTCTGTAGATCGGAAGGTAGCAAAATAAGCTATATGCTAATATGCTACACTATGCTTGTCTTAAATAGTTGTCAACTTCCGGTCGCTTTTTCAGCGGCTTTTTTTATTACTGTTTAACAAGAGAAGAAAGGAAGTCACAATGAAACATAGCCAATTAGGTCGCTCTATGATAGAAATGCTGGGTGTGTTGGCGATTATTGCTGTTCTATCCGTTGGCGGAATTGCCGGTTATTCAAAGGCTATGTTGATGTGGCGGTCGAATATCCAAAAAAATATGTTAACAGAAATAATTGCCAATATGATTAAAATAAGACCAAATTTAAGTAAAGTTCAGATATTTAGCAATATAACGCATATATTTGATGCAATGGGAGAATTGCCGGAGGGAACTACATATCAAAACGGCTATATTTATGATAAAGACGGAAATAGGGTGGACATATCTTATGGTTTGCAAACACTTAATTATAGCGATGGACACAAAACAGAGTCATTTATATATGTGGTTAGGTTTTGGTTTATGTCAAATGAAAAAAGGTTAACTCCATCAGCAAAAGTATATTGCCGTAATTTAGTGGAGGCTGCTCAAAGTGTGGCCAGTGAAATTCAACAGATTTTATTTATTCAAACGGATTCTAAAGGCGAGTTTGGTTCAAGTGGCATATCATTATTTAATAAAAATAGTTTAAGAAATGCAACATTAAATGAGATAAATCAAAAGTGTGAAATTACTATGAAAGAAGGTGGCAGTTCACGTTTTACACTCTATATAAATCCTTATTGACAGTATTTTAATAAAGCAAAACACCTCGTTTGAAAAACGAGGTGTTTGCCGGAGTTAAAAAAATTAAATATCCAAGTTTTGTACTTTTAGAGCGTTTTCTTGAATAAATTCTTTACGAGGTTCAACAACATCGCCCATCAAAGTAGAAAATGCTTCATCGGCTTCTTCAATACTGTCAATTTTAACTTGCAGCAAAGAACGAGCTTCCGGATCCAAAGTTGTTTCCCACAGCTGTTCAGGATTCATTTCTCCCAAACCTTTATAGCGTTGGATAGAAATGCCTTTTTTGCCGGCAGCTGTAACGGCGTTCATCAAACTAACCGGACCGTCGACGCGCTTTTCGCCCAAAGCCTTTGTGGTTAGCTTAGAAGATTGGGCAAAGTTTTCGGTTAAAAACTCGTGCATATCGTTCAAAACTTTACCTTCCGGACTTTCTAAAATGTTAGCGCCGATAACGTGCTCTTCTTTCACACCGCGCAGAACGCGATAGAACACCACGCTGCCTTCTTCGTTAAGTTCGGCTTTCCAACCGCGGTCATATTCGGCTTCCAGAGTATCCAAACGCTGCGCCATTTTATTCAATTCGGCTTGCAATGCGGCTTTGTCTTTCAAAATTTCCGGATTAAACAAACCGCGGATAGCCATTTGTTCTACAATTTTTTCCGGAGCTTTTAGGGTTAAGGCTTTAATCATACTGTTGGCGCGTTTTGTGCTTTCTACAAAAGCAATCAAATCTTGACCAATCAGGCGTTCGCCGTTGGCTGTTTCCAACGAACCATCCTCGCAGCCGCCGTGAATAAGGTAATCTTCCATTTCGCGGTCGTCTTTGATGTAGATGATAGAGTTGCCGCGTTTAGCTTTATACAGAGGCGGCTGAGCAATATATATGTAGCCGCGGCGGATAAGCTCCGGCATTTGACGATAGAAGAAGGTTAGCAACAAAGTTCTGATGTGCGCACCGTCGACATCGGCATCGGTCATGATAATGATTTTGTGATAGCGGCATTTATCGGCGTCAAAGTCATCGCGGCCGATACCTGTGCCAAACGCGGTAATCATCATACCGATTTCCGCCGAACTCAGCATGCGGTCAAAACGAGCGCGTTCCACATTCAAAATTTTACCGCGTAACGGCATAATAGCTTGGTTTTTACGGTCACGCCCCTGTTTTGCAGAACCACCGGCCGAATCTCCCTCCACAATGAACACTTCGGAAAGAGCCGGATCTTTTTCTGAGCAATCTGCCAGTTTACCAGGGAGAGAGGCGATGTCTAAAACACCTTTGCGGCGGGTTAATTCACGAGCCTTGCGAGCGGCCTCACGAGCGGACGCAGCCTCCACAATTTTACCGACAATAATTTTAGCTTCGGTCGGATGTTCGTCTAACCATTCCTTGAGTTTGTCGCCAACGGTGTTTTCCACCACCGGACGAACCTCAGAAGAAACCAGTTTATCTTTGGTTTGTGAAGAAAACTTAGGGTCTGGAGCCTTAACTGACAAAACGCAGGTCAAACCTTCACGCATATCTTCACCGGTGATAATGTTCTTATCTTTTTTCAATAAGCCGTTTTCCATAATGTAGTTGTTGATGGTGCGGGTAAGCGCGCCGCGGAAACCGGCCAAGTGCGTGCCGCCGTCTTTTTGCGGAATGTTGTTGGTAAAGCAAAGCATTGTTTCGTTATAAGCGTTAGTCCACTGCAAAGCTGCGTCAACTACAATACCGTTGTTTTCGCCGCTTACTGCGATAATGTTTTCGTGCAGAGGCGCTTTAGATTTGTTCAAGTGGCTGACAAACGCCGACAAACCGCCTTCGTAGTGAAAATCCAATTCTTTCGGCTCGGCGCCGCGGTTGTCTATCAAACGCAAATATACGCCGGAGTTTAAGAAAGCTTTTTCACGAATAGAACGTTCCAAGGTTTCAAAATTAAATTCAACTTGTGTAAATGTTTTCGGCGATGGCAAAAATGTTACTTCTGTGCCGTGGCGATTCGGTGCGTCGGCCACAACGTGAACATGCTCTACCACGTTACCATCGGCAAAGCTGGCTTCATATTCTTTATCGTTACGCCAAATTTTTAACTTAAGCCAAGTAGACAGGGCATTTACTACCGAAACGCCCACACCATGCAAACCACCGGAAACTTTATAGGAATTGTTGTCAAACTTACCGCCGGAGTGCAATTCTGTCATGATAACTTCTGCGGCAGAAATACCTTCTTCTTTGTGCGTATCAACAGGCATACCGCGTCCATTGTCACGAATAGTTGCCGAACCATCAGGATTAAGAATAACCAAAGTTTTATCACAATATCCGGCCAGCGCTTCATCAATAGCGTTATCCAATACCTCATAAATCATGTGGTGCAGACCGGAACCGTCATCGGTATCGCCGATATACATTCCCGGACGTTTGCGCACAGCGTCCAAACCGCGCAAAACTTTGATGGAGTCGGCGTTATATTCTTGTTCACTTTTCAAGTATTCTTCTTCTGTTAATTCAGTCATTGAAAATCCTCTTAAAATCTAATTTTTCACATAAAACAAATATAGCCCGAACCGCCAAATTTACCAAGTAGAAAATGCAAGTTATGAACGGAAAACATCTAAAAAATACGCTTGATTTTTATTTCAAAAAAAGCTAGATTAAACATAGATAATTTATAATTTTTGTTTATTATTTTAAGCTTATGAAAAATTTTATTATTTTGTTGGGAGTAGCTGTTGTAACCGGTATTTTGGGTTGTGCCGAGTTTTTTATGAAGTGTCCGTTTGAGTGGCATATGAGTGAAATTATCGGCGGAATTTTTTTGCTGGCTATGGGCTTGCTGTGGAACTTTCGCGTTTACTTCAGTTTTCGCAAGTTGCTGTTTCCTTTGTTGGGAGGAATATTGCTTATAGTTGCTGTAAATGTGGCGACTAATGCTTTGTTTTTGTTGCGAATGTTGTTTGAATCGTGTCCGGATATGTCGGGGGGAATGCTTCTTATTCTTACCTTTCTTACAGCTATTTATGTGCCGTTTATTTATATTGGTGCTATTTGGCTGTATTTGTATCGTTTTTGCGATTTACGCGATATGTTTATGCGGCTCAAACAAGATATCTAAGCTAAAAAAAGAGAAACTATTCAAAATAGTTTCTCTTTTTTTATTTTCTTACATCAAAAATTTCAAATTTAGATTTTAGATAGCTTAATAGCGCGGAATCATCAAAGAATTTATCACAATCGGAATCTTGCGTGGTTTTATCTGTTGGTATTGGCCGATATTTTTGCAAATAGTATTCTTTAACACCCAAGGCAGATAGCTCATCAGCTATGTTGTAAATATCTGCAATCTCCAAAATACGCGGATCACAAGTGGTGCGACATTCAAAGTGTATGCCGCTGCCAATCAAAATCTGCAGGCTTTCTTTGATATTGCCGATAGGTGTCGGGCAACCTGTAACTTTGGTGTATCTTTCCGTATCCAGCGGAACTTTTATATCCATACCCACCCAAGAAACTTTATCAATAACTTTTTTTAGCGCTTGAGGGTTATATCCGCCGGTGTGCAGCCCAATATCAAAGCCCATATCTTTTACAATATCCATCGCTTGCGGCAAATTGCTTTGCATTAACGGTTCGCCGCCGCTAAACACAACTGCGTCCAAAATACCTTTGCGATGTTCCAGCAAATTTATAAGTTTATCCCAACCGGTATTGTCATTGCTGTTAGGATTCTGCAGCGAAGCATTATAGCAAAACGGACAGCGCCATGGACAGCCTTGCATAAAAACAACAGCGGCTATCTTAGTTGGAAAATCGACGATACTGAATTTTTCAATATCGCCGATTTTTAACAAATCAGAAGTCATAAAAAATCTTCTTATTCTGCCGCCAAAGTGCAGCCGCAGTCATTATCCAAATACATAACTGCTTTTTCTTCACAAAAACATTTACGAGAATAGTATTCAGACTTTTTACCCTTATTGAATTCAGAAACCGGACGATGATAGCCCATAACTCTGGTCCAAATTTCGCAAGGCTGTCTTTCGGCGTCTGTTAATTTGATGTCTTCAATATTGATAGTGTTTGTCATGATTTTATCTCCTAAAAAATGTTTAATATATCTATTTTGTAAAATTAAGCAGCATTGCTGGCTTTTAACTTTTTCAATTTTGCGGCTTTCTTCTCTTCGTCGCAAATCGGGCAGAATTTGTGCTCGCCGGCCAAATAGCCGTGTTTCGGACAAATAGAGAAAGTCGGAGTAATTGTGATGTATGGCAAGCGGTAGTTTGTCAAAACTTTTTTAATCAGTTCGCCGCAAACTTTTGCCGAAGAAATACGCTGGCTCATATAAAGGTGCAACACGGTGCCACCGGTGTACTTAGATTGTAAGGTGGCTTGCAAATCTAAAGCCTCGAACGGATCATCGGTATAACCCACAGGTAATTGCGAAGAGTTTGTATAATATGGATCTTCTTTAGTGCCGGCTTGAATAATTCCTGGAAAACGCTTTTTATCTTCGCGTGCAAAGCGATAAGTCGCGCTTTCTGCCGGAGTTGCTTCCAAATTGTACATATGACCTGTTTCTTCTTGAATTTTTACTAAACAGCCACGGATATAATCTAAGAATTTTTCTGCAAAAGCTTTACCCCATTCATCGGCAACATTGTGTTCGTCATTAGTAAAGTTGCGAATCATTTCATTAATACCATTAACGCCGATAGTTGAGAAGTGGTTGCGCAAAGTTCCCAAATAACGTTTGGTGTATGGATACAAACCATTGTCAATCAAGCGTTGAATAACTTTTCTCTTAATTTCCAAAGAAGTGCGGGCAATGTTCATCAACTCATCAACACGAGCGAACAAGGCTTGTTCATTGCCTTTGAACATATAACCCAAGCGAGCGCAGTTGAACGTTACTACACCGATAGAACCTGTTTGTTCAGCCGAACCAAACAAACCGTTTCCTTTTGCCAACAATTCACGCAAATCCAGTTGCAAACGGCAGCACATAGAGCGAATCTGTCCCGGTTTCAAAACAGAGTTAATAAAGTTTTGGAAATAAGGCATACCGTATTTAGCTGTCATTTCAAATAAAAGCTGTGATTTTTCGTCATCCCATGGAAAATCAGGTGTCATATTATATGTTGGAATAGGGAATGTAAACGGACGCTCCAACACATCGCCTGCCATCATAACTTCAATATAGGCGCGGTTAATCATATCCATTTCTTTTTGGCAATCACCGTAAGTAAACGGCATTTCTTCCTGACCTTCAATAATCGGCATATAATTTTCATCATGACCGGCAATATGACCGCCGATGTACGGATGCTGATTGCGCAAATCTTCAGGACAAACCCAGTCAAAAGTAAAGTTTGTAAACGGTGTTTGTGAGCCCCAGCGAGAAGGAACGTTCAAATTATAAACCAATTCCTGAATAGATTGCTTAACTTGGTCAAAAGTCAAATTATCTTTTTTAACATACGGAGCCAAATAGGTGTCAACAGATGAAAAGGCTTGAGCTCCGGCCCATTCGTTCTGCAGAGTCCCCATAAAGTTAACCATTTGCCCAACGGCAGAAGTCAAGTGCTTTGGAGGATTAGCCTCTGCTTTGCCTTTTACCCCGTTAAAGCCTTCTTTTAAAAGATTTTTCAATGACCAACCGGCGCAATAAGCCGCCAACATATCCAAGTCATGAATATGAATATCGCCGTTGCGGTGAGCTTCGCCGACTTCTGCCGGATAAACATGGCTCAGCCAGTAGTTGGCTGTAACTTTACCGGAAACATTCAAAATTAAGCCGCCGTTAGAATAACCCTGATTGGCATTAGCGTTAACACGCCAGTCCAACTTCTCCAGATATTCATTAATAGAGCTTTCAACGTCTACCATAACTTTGTGGTCAGAACGCATACGGTTGCGTTTGTCACGGTACAGAATATAAGCCTTGGCAGTGGCAAAATAGTTTGCAGAAATCAACACTTGTTCAACAATATCTTGAATTTGTTCAATCGAAGGCAGAGATTCGGTGAATTTGTGATTGATAACTTTCATCACCTGTGCGGTTAAAAGCCAAGCATCGGATTCGTCAAATTCTCCGGTTGAAGCACCGGCTTTCAAAATAGCGTTATAGATTTTGTTTTCATCAAACGGAGCCAAAGTTCCGTCACGCTTGGTAATGCTTTCAACTTTAGTGTCGATTTTGTTCATTTTGGTATTTTGCTCTGTACCCATTATAAAATTCTCCCTTTGACGTTGTAAAATATTTATTGGCTTATACTACATATAGTATGAATATTTTGTAAACAAACAATATATAGTATACCCAACTTTTTATTTTACAGCGAAGTATTTTGTATTTTCTGAAATACATACTAAAAAAATAAAGAGCCTTTCGACAAGGAAAATAATGTTACTATTTTGTAAAATTTATCTAACACTCTAATTTTGCGAATAAAAAATTTTTTTGGTATGTATATAACATTGTTAATCTTTATTAATGATGCGGGATATATTTCTTAGATTTAAAAACAAGTAGTTACATACAACAGTTTGATTCAAATAGTTTAAAAATTTTATTTTAGAGGAGAACGGCAATATCATTCTTATAAAAAGGAGTCGCAAGGGTAATTTTCTTAAAAACCCGATTCTCTTTTTAAAATAAAAGAGCCTGTAAAAAACACAGGCTCAATTTATAAATGCTCAAAATCTATCTGACAGGGGCAAAAACCTGTACGTCATCAAGAGTTTCATCAGTACATTGATTGCCGTGGCAGCGTTTCATCACCGTAGCTTTTCGGCTGCGGTTGAGGCCGCGAACTTTAATAGACGGAACATAAACTTCAACAATAGTCAATTTGAATGTCAAATATGCGATGTTGTTGTTTTTATCCAAAGCGTAGATTTTGATTTTATATACGCCGCCGTCGCGAGGCATTGCCATACCGCTAAACACACGGGTGGTTGGATTATATTTGAGCCATTTTGGCAGCGGTGTGTCGTCTATCAAACCGGCTTTGGTTGTGATGTTTTCATCTTTCCAGCCCATTTTTTCAAATACCGAGCTAGGAACCACGATATTGATATGTTCACCGGTTTCATAAGTTACGTCCGGCAGCAATTTTTCTGACGACAAATTAACCGGAGGACGACGGCTTGGAATATCCATCAAATACGGACGGTTATCCGGAATAAACTCGCCTTTGCGCCATTTATCCAAGTTGTCGCGAAGGGCAACGGCAATTTTAGACGGCGATTCGTTTAACATATAATAAGGAACGGCGTCTAATCCGATAGTGGCATAAAGTGTGGCCAAGGCGTCTTGCAAATCAACATAAGCCAAAGAGGCCTTAGTTTCATCGGCGATGGCGCGTGCTGCCTCTAACTGACTTTTTTCAGCGTGACTGCCATTGGCCGAAGTTACGTCTTCAGCAATATTTTCTGAGGTACCTGCAATTTCATAGGCAATCTGGTAGTCTTCTGTTGCCGAAGTGTATCTGGCCCAGGCAATGTATACCTGATTCAAAATCAAAGAAGTCATACGTTGACGGCGCAAATCAGTCATCATTTGTTGGCTTACTCCGGCGCGGGTGTCTTCATATACCAGCATAGAAGCCTCTTTAGCGGCATTGCACCATTTTTGATTGTAGGTGTTTGGATTGTTTTTATAGCCGCTGCCGTTATCATCGCGGAAGTTTGTGATAATCATCTCTAAATCATCCGAACTTGTCAGCAAATCATGTACTTTCAGCTCCGGACGATTGGTGAGAGCCAGCCATTCCAAACGAGAAAGGTTTGATTTAATTTCCGGCAAAGCAAAATTGCCGTATTCTTTACCAACCAGCATAAATTGTGTGGCCGGATGTAGCCCCATCAATGAAGCCAGCTGCTCATGCGCGGTTTCCATGTCACGTTTTAGACTGGAAAGTTTTTTCACCGCTTCCATGTATTTACGTTTTTTCTGTAATTCCTCAGTTGTTGGGTTCAGCCCTTGCTGAGCCATTTCTTTTGCTTTGGCGTTCATTTCATCAACGTCCAGAGTAATATGCTCAATGGTGTCGTCGATTACCGGTATCAAACGCTGTGCGGTTAAGGCTTTCCAGTATAAAATACGGGCTTCTTGCAAAATGTTTTGAATTACTTTTCGGCTTTGTTCAACCGCCACGCTTTTTTTGAATTCCGGAGTAGATTTCATATAATAGATGGTGGATAAATCCAATACATTCCATGCCACTTTCAAATCCGGACTGGTTTGCGAATTGTTGTTTGTGTTAACATAACCGGCGTTGGTGGCAATTTCCGGCAACTGAGAATAAGCGGATTTTCCGGCTTTAAGCAAGCTTTCTTGATAGCGAATCATACGTCCGGTGTAATTATATTTCAGAGCCAAGGCCATTGACATATACATATCAAGCGGCTTTTCCAGTTTCAGCGGCGCGTTGGCATACATGTTTTGCATATCAACATCGTAGCGGATAGCTCTATCCCAATCAGAATAGTAGGCGGCGTCAGGTTGTTTGTTATTATAGTTTTCTTTATCAGAGCAACCGGCTGCAGCCAATATTCCCAACATTAAAAACAACAGTTTTTTCATTATTATATCCTTAAGTATACTTTAGTTATTCTGCCTTGATAATAATCTCTAAAAATTAACATTTTGTTACACTTTTATTTATAATATGGAAACTAAGTAAAAAATTGAGGTAAAAAATAATGGTTTCTATCTTAGGCACACTGTTTAAGTACAAAGAAAAAGAATCTCCAGATGTTTTGGGATATTTTCCCGAACGAGTCCATGTTGATGCTTTTCCAGAGCGCCGCTATTTGTGGACCTCACGTTTTTTGGTTATGCTGACCTGTTTAAGTATATGTTTCAATATGCTGATAGCCTGTATAATTTATTTACTGCTGCCAGAACAGCATGTGCGGCCAAGATTGTTTGTTTTGGATAATGATGTTAATCAGGTAAAAGTTTTGGAGCCTGACGAAAGATACTATTATGCCAGCGATTTGATTGCTGAGCAGTATATTCGTGACTACATAGTGCTGCGTTACACCATTACTGAAGACTATGCCGAGTTGCAAGACAGATGGCGTAAAAATTCTATTTTATATTGGTATTCCACCGATCAGATTTTTGAAGACTTTACTAAAAATGAGGCCGAGTCGGCGGCTAAACAATTCAAAGCCATCGGTTTGCAGCGATATATTGAAATAGATTGGACAAGACGTATGTCTTTATCAATGTGGATGGTGCAGTTCAAAACATATGATATCACCCGCGATAATCCAAAACCAAAAGTAGACCTGTGGCGAGCAACCTTGCGTGTTGGCTATGACGGCGGATTGCGTTTCAGCAAACCGGAAGAGCGTTTGTTAAATCCTTATGGATTTTTGGTTTACAGTTATACTTTGTCATATCAAGGCGACTATCGCAATGGTCCTGATGAAGTGGATTCTAATTTGAAATATAATTTGATGATGTATTAATCTGTTTATACAAAAAAAAGTCCCTTATTCTATTGGGAACAAGGGACCTATTTTTTATTGCACCGGTGTGCCTTCTACTAACATAGTCAGGTTGTATGTAAACAACTTTACGGCAATAGACATCAAGATAATGCCAAAAGCTTTTTGGAAAATGCAGATAATTCCCGGAGAAAGCATTTTTTCCAATTTCGGGGCTGATTTTAAGCCAAGATAAACAACTATAATGTTTAATACAATAGCTAAAATGATGTTTAAGTCCGCATATTGCGAACGAATGGCCAAAATAGTTGTAAACGAACCGGCACCCGCAATCAACGGAAATACAATCGGCGTAAAAGTGGCGTCATTGGCAGAATATTTATTTTCATGAAAAATATGCACGTCCAAAATCATTTCCATAGAAATAATGAAAATAATGATTGAGCCGGCAATAGCAAATGATGAAATATCTAAGCTGAATAATTGCAAAAAAGCATTACCCATATACATAAAGCCAATAAATAAAATCAGTGAAATAATAGAGGCGCGTCCGGCGTGAATCGTCCGCCCGTCTTGCAACAAGTTTAAGACAACCGGTAAAACGCCTATAATATCAATGATAGCAAATAAAACTACAAACGCACTCAAAAACTGCGTGGTATTATAAGTGCTTAAAAAAGCAGTTAAGGCTTCCATTTTAAACTCCTAAATAAAAAAAAGAAAAACGGCGATATTTTTTATATCGCCGCCGTTCTAGCAAACTAAATTTAATTAGTCAATCTTTTTTGCTTCGATGCGCATTTTATAGAAAGAACGCCATACAAACACAATACCGATAACAAAAAATACGATACCGATAGATGTTGCCAAACATTCTGATTGCGCCGAAACTTTTGCAGCCATTTCTGCTGCCAGTAATCCAAACAAAGTTGTAAACTTAATAATCGGATTCAAAGCAACTGAAGCGGTATCTTTATACGGATCACCAACAGTGTCGCCCACAACAGAAGCTGCGTGCAGTTCTGTACCTTTTTCATTAAGGTCTACTTCAACCACCTTCTTGGCGTTATCCCAAGCGCCGCCGGCGTTAGCCATATACAAAGCCTGATACAAACCAAAAATAGCGATAGAAATCAAGTAGCTGGCAAATAATTCCGGACTAAAGAACGCAAAGGCAATTGCAAAAGAGAAAATAACAATAAAGATGTTAAACATACCCTTTTGCGCATACTGTGTACAGATTTTAACCACTGTCTTAGAATCTTCAACCGAAGCAGCTTTGTTGGTGTCCAATTTAATATGCTCTTTAATGTAATTTACTGCACGATAAGCACCGGTAGAAACCGCCTGAATAGACGCTCCTGAGAACCAGTAAATTACAGCTCCGCCCAAAATCAAACCAAGCAAAACTCGAGCATCAAGCAAGTTTAATTGCAGGTTCAAAAGCAAGATGATAGAGAAAATCATGGTTGTAGCACCAATAACGGCTGTACCGATTAATACCGGTTTAGAAGTAGCTTTGAAGGTATTTCCGGCCGAGTCGTTAGCCTCTAGCAAATGTTTGCCTTGTTCAAAGTCTGGTTCAAAACCATAGTCGTTTTTAATTTCTTTTTTGATGCCTTTGATGTCTTCAATTTGTGAAAGTTCAAACACAGACTGTGCATTATCTGTCACCGGACCATAGCTGTCTACAGCAATTGTAACAGGTCCCATGCCAAGCATGCCAAACGCCACCAGACCAAAAGCAAATATTGTTGGATAAATCATAATCTGCGATAAATCGCCTAACGAGGTGAGATAAGCAACAGACATCAAACCAGCCATAACCACACCCTGCCAAAAACCAGAGAAGTTACCGGCAACAATACCGGAAATGATGTTCAGAGAAGCACCGGCTTCACGGCTGGCGTTAACAACTTCTTGAACGTGCTTAGATTTTGAAGATGTGAAAATCTTTGTAAATTCCGGAATAATGGCAGCGGCCAAAGTCCCGCAGCTGATAATAACGGACATTTCCCACCAAATGTTTGAACCAAAGCTTTCTTTTGGCAGCATCAAATAAGAAACACCGAAAGTTACCATAATAGAAATCAAAGATGTTAACCAAATCAGACTGGTTAAAGGAGCTTCAAAGTCAAACGATTTTTTGTCGCCGTAGATTTTTTTAGCAATGTAACCATTTAAGGCATATGCAACAACGGAAGTGATAATCATCAAAACGCGCATTGCAAAAATCCAGGTGATCAAGCGAGCTTGCAATTCCGGCGCCCAAACATGAGCAGAAATTGCTCCGTCAGCTGTCATAGTCATACCTGCAGCCAAAACAATAAAGCTGATTAAAGCCACGCCGGTCACGCCATAAGTTTCAAAACCATCGGCAGTCGGACCGCAAGAGTCTCCGGCATTGTCACCGGTGCAGTCTGCAATAACGCCTGGGTTACGGGCATCATCTTCATCAATTTTGAAAATAATTTTCATTAAGTCTGCGCCGATATCTGCGATTTTGGTAAAGATACCGCCGCAAATACGCAAAGCGGAAGCGCCAAGAGATTCACCAATAGCAAAACCGATAAAGCAAGCGCCGGCAGTGTCGCGAGGAATAAATACCAAAATGAACATCATCATAATCAATTCAACGCAAATCAGCAGCACGCCGATAGACATACCAGAACGCAGCGGTAAATTCATTACCGGATAAGCTTTGCCTTCCAAAGAGGCAAAAGAGGTGCGGGAGTTAGCATAAGTGTTGATGCGCATACCAAACCAAGCCACGCTGAATGAACCCAAAATACCCAAAACCGACCATAATAAAATATTTAAAACTTTCAATAAAGGAGTACCGTTCAAAATAGCAAAGTAATATATAATGCAAGCACCGATAAACACTTCAAGAACAAACAGCAGTTTTGCTTGTTGTTTCATATAGGTTGTGCAAGTTGCGTAAATTGTTTCAGATACTTTGAGCATAGCTTCGTGAGCAGGCATTTTCTTTATGCGTAAAAATTCCCACAAACCAAAAAACATACCCAAAAGGCAAACGGCCATACCACTTAAGAGTAAACCGTTACCAGAGATTTCTAATCCCAAAATGCTGTAAGTAGCTTGTGAAAGCGACGGAATAACCAAGTCTAGTTCCGAGGCTTGCGCGCTGCTGACGGCAGATGCGATAAAGGCCAACGCCGCTAATGCAGCATTACCGATTTTTTTTCTGCTGATAAACATAATCTAATCCTCTAAAAAAATTAATGAAATGACCTCTGTAAGTTCTCCCTTACCGGCCGGTGTAAGCATTCTATCTTATAAACGTTAATTAATCACTACAAAAAGATATAATTTTATAAAACCGTGGATAAGTATACGTGACTAGTAGTTTTTTGTGATATCTTCTGCGGAAACATCCATATATGATTTGCCGTCAATATCTAAAACATTGATATCTGCACCGGCTTTAAGCAAGAATGTTGTCATGCTGTCACAGCCAAAGGCGGCGGCATAAAACAGAGCGGTTCTACCAAATCTATCCGGCAGATTTACTTTGGCGCCGGCTTTGAGCAAAGTTTCGGCAATAGGTAGGTTTAAGTCGCTGGTTGCGGCACTCATTAACGGTGTGCCTCTTGGAGTTTCTTGATTAACATCTGCGCCGCTGTCAATCAAAAGCTGCAGCAGTTTTTGCGAACGAGCCATTAAAAATTCTGTTTGTTCTTTCAGTTTTGCATTTTTTATTTCTTGGGTTACATTTTCCGGCTCTGTAGCAATTTTTTGCTTTTGCAGTTCACCGGCCAGCGCGGTGGCAACCAACAATGGCGTCAGTCCGTTATTAGATGGCAGGTTAACGTCGGCACCGGCGTTTATCAAAGTTTTAGCCATATCAAAATCGGCATAATGAGTTAGTAGATAAAACAGCATGGTATCGCCTTGGGCGTCGCGAGAATTGACATCGAGCCCTTCATTGATAAGTTTTTGCAACGCAGATGTATCGCCTGAGTCTAAAATTTTTTGCACATAGGCATCTTCTATATCTTCGCTGACAATTTCGGCATTGGTCGAAAATATAAAAAAGTTGAAAGTCAAAATCAGTAATAATAAATGTTTCATAATAACCTCAACGACAATTTACATAATATGAAATTTAGCACGATAAAATAAATCTGGCAAGTCTTTAAAAGTTTACGATTCAATATATATAAAGGTAAAAAAACGGGGGAATAAAATGAAAAAGAAGATAAATAAACCTTTGTACATTTCTTTGCAGGCTGGAAGTAAAGATTTTCATGTCAGAGTCATAGAAGATGACCGTTTAACGCCGACAATTCAATCGCGCGATGCGGATTTTGATGAAGAAATGTATAATCACGGAGAAATGGAAAACTTGCCAAACAGCGATAGAATTATGGTTTGTCAGCAAAAAGGTATAAAACAAACTCGCTGCGATTTATAAGCGAAAATCATGAAACCAAAATGGCGTATCCGGCGAGGCTCGAACTCGCAACCTTCGGCGTCGGAGGCCGACACTCTATCCAATTGAGCTACGGATACATAGTCTGTAAAACATAATTTTTCATCTTTTTACATAATTTTACTTGACTTGTCAATGAAATGAATGTATTAACAAGCAACAAATAATGTTGAATTTTAATTGAGGATTTTTAAAATGGCTAAAAAATGTGATATTTTGGGCACCGGTGTTATGAGTGGTAACAATGTCAGCCATGCGAACAACAAAACTCGTCGCCGCTTTTTGCCTAATTTGCAAGTAGTTTCTTTGTTTAGTGAAGCTTTGAACAGAGTTTTCAAGATGAAAGTTTGCTCTAAAACATTGCGTTCTATTGAACATAATGGCGGCTTGGATTCTTATTTGGAAAAAACTTCCAACACAAAATTAACAGAAGAAGCTAAAAAAATTAAAAAGACAATCGCTTCTAAAAAAGCAGCTGCTTAATTTGAAAAAATAATAAAAAAACTCCGGTATCTGATGATATCGGAGTTTTTTTATGTCGCGTCTGTTACGGCAAACACATTGGATAAATAATAAAATACAGCGTAGATGCAATTACGGCTAAGCCTAAAGCTGTAACAAAAAGCACAAAGAAGTGATGCAGAATTGTTTTTACTTTATTTTTACCATCAAACAGGATAAATAAAAAATCAAAAAACAAAAATATCACAAACAATGCCAATACAAAGCCAGAAATTGTCATAATTCCGACTATGACAGCTAGTCCTATTGGTGCATCTGTTTCAAGCTGATCTAAAGTTACACAGCCCAAACACCAACAAATAAACCCAGCAAACAAAGAGCAGACGGCTATTGGCAATACCGAGCCGAAAAAAGCCGTTCTCCAACTGCTTCCTTTGCGGGCTTCCACAAGCAGCCATAATAAAATAGCCGCTAGAAGAGCTATAATTATAGTCTGCCCATAAGGAATAGTGCATAGCCAAGCCAAAACACTGGCAAAAAACATACCAACAATGGTTAAACCAAAGTAAAAGGTAATTGTGCTAAGAGACTTCATAAGACAAAAAAATTAAGTTAATAATAAAATTTATAAGTCCATTATAGTCGTATAAAATTAAAATGCAATGTTTTATTGACAAAAAATAAAAATTTTTGATATCATGAGATATCAAATTTTATTATTAACTTTTATTTTTATAGTTTATGGAAAATAGCGGTTGGAATCAGATTCGTTTGGTTATTGGCTTGATAGGCGTAGCAATGTTGATATTTCTTCGTTTATCTGGGGTGTTATCAATAATCGACACCTGTTTGTTTGGCTTATGGTTTGTGACATTCCTGTTGATTTCTAAAGACAAAGAATGTTTACCTTGGGGCTTTGGTTTTACGGCTTTTTACACCGCATTATTGTTTTTTGCGTATCATTATCCGTTACTTGAATGGAATGCTCCAAGCTTGCCGGTTTTGCAAAACATTGCCATATATGGTAATAAATTGGCAATAGTTTTGGTTAACGCACTTTTATATCTTATGGCAGTGCTGTCTTTGGTACTTTTAGCTTGCGCTGCTTTGAGCGGACTAGGTTGTTTTAAGCCCAAACGTTCTTTAGATAAGTAAATAAAAAAAGGAACTGATTTTTCAGTTCCTTTTTCGTTTTTGCAAAAAATGCTTAGTCTAATTCACCTACATACATGCCAATAGCGTGTGCCGCTTTAACATAATCACTGTGGGCGTCCAAACCTGTTGTGCCGGCAGCAACCACTTCATCTAAAGTATAGGAAGTGATTTTACCATGGCTAAGCGATACCATGCGGTCTGTGTGACCTTCTGCCAGTAGATGGACAGCTTCGGCAGCCAATACTACAGCTAAGGTGCGATCAAAAGATGTTGGATTGCCAGAGCGCTGAACGTGACCTAATTTGGTAACGCGGGTTTGAAAACCTTTGTAGTTTGCGTTAATTAAGCTGCTCAGATAATCGCCGATACCGCCGTTGATTTTTTCGCCTACCATATTTACGGCGCCGGTTACAGCTTCGCCTTTTTCGGTTTTAACACCTTCTGAAACCACAATCAGAGCGCTTGTGCGTCCGCTGGCTTTTACTGCTTCCAGTTTTTTAACAATGCCGTCCAAAGTATATGGAATTTCTGGTACCAAACAAATATCGGCAAAACCGGCAATAGCAGAGTGCATAGCCAAATGTCCGGCATCGCGTCCCATAACTTCCAAAATCAAAGCGCGGTGGTGTGAACGTGCAGTTGTCATCAAATCGTCCAAGGCGTTCGTGCAAACTTGACAAGCTGTGTTGAAGCCAACTGAAAACTCTGTCAGTGGAGTGTCGTTGTCAATCGTTTTTGGAATACCAATCATCTTTACGCCGGCCATTTTGCAATAAGTGCTGACAATGTTCATGCTGCCATCACCGCCAACAACCACAACGGCGTCCAAACCCAATTCACGAACTCCTTCACCAAAGCGCTGAGCCAAAACTTCTTGCGATTCTTTTACGCCGGTATTTAGCGAACCTAAATATGAACCAGCCATTCTTGGCCACGGGGAGCTGCTAAAGTTTTCTTCAGTCAAAATTTCATACGAAAGCGGACGATTTGTCAAACCGTCGGTGCCGTCATGAATACCATAAACTTCCCAGCCTTGTTTGGTGGCTGCGTTTACTACGGCCATAATTACGGCGTTAAGTCCGGCGCAGTCACCGCCGCTGGTTAAAATACCAATTTTTTTGATGTTGTTCATTCTATAAAAACTCCGTTTAAAATTATTGCAATCAGTCAAAAAATAATGTATACTCTTTACAACTTTGAACGAAAAAATCCACAAAAAAATGGATTTTGTTACAAGAAAATTGCAGAAAGGGTTATTTTACTGATGATAGGTAATGATAAAACGGCTAAACTTCAACTGTTGTTGTGTGAGCTGAAACTTGAGCAAAGACATGTAAACACCGATATGTCAAGATTGCTGAAACAGGGTAAGACTGTTGATTTTTATCGGGCAAAACAGTTGGCGGGGCAAAAAGTCGGATTGGCAAAAAAAATCAGTAAAGTAGAAAATTCTATAAACCCTAACATTATAGCTTAGATTTGATTAAAAATCAAAAAAACATGGCCTGCATTTTTGCGGGCTTAATTATTTATATTTTGACAAAAAATAAAAAATTTGGTATTATCAAATTGCTTTATAAAGAATTATGTCAAATTATTAGGATGTAGATTATTAGTTAGAGAGTTTTGCTCATATAACTGATTAGCTTTGTCTGAATGTTTGAAAATTTTACGTAAGGCGTTGTTTCTCGGCTAAAATAGTTTTTACCGAAATCTCTGAAACAACTTATAAATTTATTCACGATGACATTGGGGATTATGTTATCAAAAATCTTTTTCATTATGAAGAATGTTTTTGTTTCAAAGTGTTGTACCTTTGGTAAAAATGTGGGCACACTTTTGTGGATGGCTTTGTCCGGTGTTCTGCTCATTGTTTTCTCGGCGTTTATTGCCTGCGGATTTGTCATAACGGCATTGATAGCTACTCCGGTGGCTGTTATTGAAGCGCTGCTGATGGTTGTTTGGGCTTATACCCTTCCTGTTTCGGCGGCTAAATGCTGGCGCAGATGGCAAAAAAGACGTGGTTGTAAAGGTATGGGAGATGCGATACTCTTATATTTTAATAATGACGACTTTGAGTGGCATTATCCGGTGGCCAAGGAAGTTTTTATGTTTCTGACATCTTGGGTGAAATCTGCTAAATTCAGATTTAATCCGTATTTTGTGGAAGAAACAGTACCGTATATTTGGCCTGCTGAAAATCAGATTCGCTGGTATGAAGATTTGCATGAAGGGGATAAAAATGCTCTCTGCAAGCTGTCTTCAGACGCATTTATGAAAATGTGGAATAATCACAATGCTGAATACAATCTGAAACAGTTTAAGCTTATGAAAAGCAAGCTTCCGGAGGAGGCTATGTTTGATATTTTGGAGTATAGACTGCAATATGAAGCAGTTAATTGGCAGCTTGTATATGATTGGTTTATGAGCCAGTGCCGCTCTGCTAAAGCTGTGCATAAGCTGATTGCTGTGGCTATGATGTATGGAAAAGCCCATTTGGCAGCTGAGATTGCAGAGGCAGTTGTGCTTAAAAACGGATTGCCTCAGGCTGTAATTGCTGATTTGTTGGCTCAAAAAGATAATGAGGTTGCTCGTCGTCTTATTGCTGCTAACACAAACTATGAGTACATAGTTATGTTGAAATCTGCAAATTGTCATTTGGCGAGTCTTCTTAGCAGTTGCAAAAAACTCAATCCGGAGTTTGATGGTTTTGATTCTGTTGTTGAGATGCATCTCAATGAAACAACTTATAAAACCTATCATGGCTGCGGATATCATCTGAAAGCTGAAACTGTTAAAAAGATGTTGTCTTCGGACAATATGTCTCTTTCTTTTTTAAAGGAGATTGCAGACAATGAGCCGATGTTTACGGATTTGGCTTCTTTGGACGAAGAAATTAAGACACTTCTGAAATCCAAGATGAAGTATGTATCTAAACTCATCTAACTAAATTAAAGCGTTGCTCTTATCAAAAGGGCGGCGCTTTAATTTTTTTGTAATGCTATTTTTTGCTTGAAAAATAAAAAAGTATGTGTTAAATAAAGGCTAAATTTGTTGTTAAACTTTAGAAAATTTTAGAAAAGAGGTGATTTAAGTGGTACAAGTAACAGTTATCGGAAACGATGTAAACCAGTCTTTGAAAATCTTGAAAAAGAAAATGCAAAGAGAAGGCGATTTCCGCGAAATGAAACTGCGCCGTTGCCATGAAAAGAATTCTGAAAAGAAAGCTCGTCGTAAAGCAGAAGCTATCCGCCGTGCTCGCAAACAGATGCGCAAACGCTTAGACACCGAAGGCTTCTAGTCTTTTCTGTGTTATAATATATTCGAATCCCCGCCCGCTTGAGTGGGGATTTGTTTTTCAAACATAAGGAGATAAAAATGAAAAAATTTTTGGGTTTACTGGCTGGTATTTGTCTTTTGGCCGGTTGCAGCAGTGCCGGCGAACAAATTTCATTGGCCGGTAAAAAATTTGTTATGCAAAATTCTGAAGCCGGTACAACCGTTACTTTGGAATTTGCCGACAGCGGAAACGATTATTACGGACAAGTGGTCAACAATTATTTTGGCAGCTATAAAATATTTAACAATAAAATAACTTTTAGCGCCGGCGGAACAACTATGATGATGGGGCCGCGTGAGGAAATGGAAGCCGAAGGACGCTATTTTGCTGACTTGGATAAAGTTAGAAATTTTACTTTGCAGAATGACATATTGACCTTGATTACTTCTGATGGCAAAGCTTTGACATTTGAAGAAAAATAAGAATGAGGTAAAAATGATTTTATTTGACAGATAAAATCATTTTTTGTATATCTTATGCAATAACTTAATTTTTAATTTAATATTATTGCGTATGGATAATTTAACTCCGCTAGAAGCGTATGTATTGGCTCGGAAAGGTTCATTTCCGGCAATATGTTCTGTAATACAATCGTTTAGCTATCCGTCTCAAGACGAAGATGCTTGCTATTTTCCTTCCGAGGCGTTTGTTGCTGCATTGCTTGCTAAGCAAGATAATAGAATCTGTCGGCTTTTGTCAAAAAGCACTTTAAGAGGTTATGTTTTTAAGGTCGCTATTTATACGAAAAATAAAGCCTACATAGAAAAGTATTTTGATAAAGCAGATTTCTATTTGAATGGAAAACAGATAATTGCTCTATTTGAACTAGGTTGTAAGAATATTGCAGAAGAATTTTTGCGCATTTTTGGTTTTATGTCAAAGTATGACGACGAATTTTTGAAATATCTTCGCAGTCATAACTATAATTACAACTTCTAAAGCGATTTTGCTTGTAAAAAACAGCAGATGTAAAAACTGCTGTTTTTTTTCTTTAAAAATTCATTTATCATAATGAGTATAAATAGTGCTTGCAAAGCGGCGGCTAATTGTCTATAACAAATAAAATTTTAAGAAATACAGCCCGTTAGGAGTTTTGATTATGGGATTTAACTGTGGTATCGTTGGTTTGCCGAATGTTGGTAAGTCTACGCTTTTTAACGCTTTAACACAAACAATTGCCGCTCAGGCTGCAAATTTTCCGTTTTGCACAATTGAGCCAAACACCGGTCGTGTCGCTGTTCCGGATAAACGTTTGGATAAATTGGTTGAAATGGTTCAGCCTAAAAATGTGGTGCCGACACAACTGGAGTTTGTGGATATTGCCGGTTTAGTAAAAGGCGCGTCAAAGGGCGAGGGCTTGGGAAATCAGTTTTTGGCCAATATTCGTGAAACAGACGCTGTAATCCACGTTTTGCGCTGTTTTGAAAATGATAATATCACCCACGTTGAGGGTTCTGTTGATCCGGTGCGTGATGCGGATATTGTAAAAACCGAATTGATGATTGCCGATTTGGATTCGCTGCAAAAAAGAATTGACCAGCTGCGTAAAAAAGCCACGGCCGGAGATAAGGACGCCGCTGTAAACGTGCGGGTTATTGAGCCGATTATCGCTGCTTTGCAGGCTGGCAAGCCGGCTCGTTCTGCTGCTCCGGATGCTCAGGATAAAGAAGCTGTAAAGTGCTATAAAATGCTGCAGCTGCTGACCTCTAAGCCTGTTTTGTATGTTTGCAATGTTGATGAGGATTCGGCGGCAACCGGTAATGAATTTTCAAAAGCTGTGCAGAAAATGGCAGCTGACGAAGGCGCTGAGTCGGTTATTATTTCAGCCGAAATTGAATCGGAAGTTGCGCAATTGGAATCTGAAAGTGAAAAACAAGAATTTTTGAGTGCTTTGGGCTTGGAAGAAACCGGATTGGCAAAAATTATCCGCGCCGGCTACAATCTTTTGGGTTTGCAGACCTATTTTACGGCCGGACCAAAAGAAGTTCGCGCATGGACTTTTGTTAAAGGAATGAAGGCACCGCAATGCGCTGGAATTATTCATACTGATTTTGAACGTGGTTTTATTCGTGCCGAAACAATTTCTTATGATGATTATGTGCAATTTGGCGGCGAGCAAGGCTGTAAAGATGCTGGAAAGATGCGTTCTGAAGGCAAGGATTATGTTGTTCAGGACGGCGATTTAATGAACTTCTTGTTTAATGTTTAAGCTTAGGCGGCAGCAATGCCGCTTTTTTTATAGCTGTAATAAATATTCCGAAAAAATTGACATTATAACCTTTGGCTTTATATTAAAAACAAAGGAGAAAAAATGAAAGAACCTGCAGAATTAAGCCGTGAAGAAGCGGCGGTGGAATTGGCCTATCTGGCGGCGGAAATTGCCCGCTCGGATAATGCTTATTATCAAAATGACGAACCGTATTTGACTGATGCTGAATATGATAGGTTAAAACACCGCAATACGGCAATAGAAAAAATCTTTCCTGATTTGGTGCGTGCCGATAGTCCGTCTAAGCGTGTCGGCGCAGCGGTGCAAAGCAAGTTTAATAAAATAGAACATCGTTTTCCGATGCTGTCGCTGGCTGATGTTTTTTCGATTGAAGAAGTGGAAGATTTTGTGCAGGGCGTAAAGCGTTTTTTGAATACGGCAGAGAATATCCCGTTTATGGCGGAATTGAAAATAGATGGGTTATCTTTTGCCGCTCGCTATGAAAACGGGCGATTCGTTTCGGGCGCAACTCGAGGCGACGGGGTTGTCGGCGAAGATATTACCGAAAATTTGAAGACGATTCGCCAACTTCCGTTGCAGCTGCCGGCGGGTGTTCCGGAGGTGTTGGAAGTGCGCGGCGAAGTCTATATGGCAAAAAAGGATTTTTTGGCGCTGAATGAAAAAAATGCGGCGGAAAAAAAGAAAATATTTGCTAATCCTCGTAACGCCGCGGCTGGTTCGTTGCGTCAGCTTGACCCTAAAATTACTGCCGCTCGCAAGCTGAGTATTTGGGCTTATACTTGGGGTGAGGTTTCTGAACGCCAATGGCAAACACAAGAAGAATTTTTTGAAAAACTGCAGGAATGGGGTTTTCCGATAAATCCTAATAACAAAGTTTGCAATTCTATTGAGGAGATAGAGGAAAACTTTGCTGCCGTTATGGAAAAACGAGCCGATTTGCCGTATGATATTGATGGTTTGGTTTATAAAGTTAATTCAATAGAATTGCAGAACCGTTTGGGCTTTTTAACTCGTACGCCGCGTTGGGCGATAGCCCATAAATTTCCGGCAGAGCAAGCGATTACGCGTATAAATAATATCCGAGTGCAGGTTGGGCGTACAGGAGCTTTGACGCCGGTTGCCGATTTGGAGCCGGTAAATGTGGGCGGAGTGCTGGTTTCGCACGCTACTTTGCATAATGAAGATGAGATAAAACGCAAAGATTTTCGCATTGGCGATATGGTGGTGATACAGCGTGCCGGAGATGTGATTCCGCAGGTTGTGGAAGTGATTTTAGATAAGCGTCCGGCGGATTCTCAACCGTATGAGTTTCCAACTGTTTGTCCTGAATGCGGCGCGCATGCCATTCGTGAAGAAAATGAGGCAATTCGCCGTTGTACCGGAGGTTTAACTTGTCCGGCACAGGCCAAAGAACGTCTAAAGCATTTTGTGTCTAAAGAAGCTTTTGATATTGTTGGACTGGGCGATAAGGTTATTGAAGAATTTTTTGATGAAGGCTTTTTGCATAGTCCGGCCGATATTTTTACGCTTGAAGAAAGAAATCAGACGCCGGAAGACGATTTGTTCAATCAAAACAATCAGGCTTTGCGTTTGGAAAAACGCTCTGGTTGGGGGCGATTGTCGGTCAAAAATCTTTTTGCCGCTATAAATAACCGTCGTACAATTTCGCTGCCGCGTTTTATTTATGCGTTGGGTATTCCGCAAGTTGGCGCTGCCACGGCTTTGCTGCTGGCTAAAAACTACGGAACATTTGCGGCGTTGCAGCACGATATGGAAAACCGCGAAACCGAAAAATTGGTGACGATAGATGGTATTGGCGCTTCTATGGGAACAGATATTGTCGAATTTTTCTGCGAGGCGCACAACCAAAAAACAATTGCTGAATTGTTGAAATTTGTGACGGTGGAAGAATATGTGGCAGAAACTGTTTCGGATTCGCCGCTGAACGGTAAAACCGTGGTGTTTACAGGAACTTTGGCTGGTTTGGCCAGAGCAGAAGCCAAGGCTATGGCGCAAAAATGCGGTGCTAAAGTAGCCGGTTCTGTATCAAGCCATACCGATTATGTGGTTATGGGTGAAAATGCCGGTTCAAAAGCCAAAAAAGCGCAGGAACTTGGTGTGAAAATTTTAACTGAAGATGAATTTTTGGAAATGACAAAATGAAACATACAAAAGCAGATAATGTAAACGGCTGGCTGATAGTTGATAAGCCATGCGGCATGGGGTCAACCGAAGTGGTTGGTAAAACGCGGTGGCTAATGCATGCCAATAAAAACGGTCATACCGGTACTTTGGATCCGTTTGCCAGTGGAGTTTTGCCAATTGCCTTTGGCGAGGCGACAAAGTTGGTGCCGTTTGTAACCGATGGTAAAAAGGAATATGAGTTCATAGTCAAATGGGGCGAACAAACTGTGACTGATGATACAGATAGCGAAGTCGTAGCCCGTTGTGAAAAAATTCCGACACACACAGAAATTTTGGCGGCTATTCCTCATTTTATCGGAAAAATAGCCCAGATTCCACCGGTTTATTCTGCTATAAAAATCAAAGGGCAGCCGGCCTATAAATTGGCTCGTAAAGGGCAAGAAGTAAATATTCCGGCTCGTGAAATAGAAATATATAACTTGGATCTGTTAGAAGAGTATGCCGATTCGGCAAAGTTTAGGGTGGAGTGCTCTAAAGGTACTTATGTGCGGACATTGGGCAAAGATCTGGCGCAATTTTTGGGAACATTGGGGCATTTGATTATGCTAAGACGTACAAAATGCGGAATTTTTAATACTAAACATACGATTTTACTGGAAAATTTAGAAAAAATGGAGTATGTAGAAGAACGGCGTAAGCTGCTTCTGCCGATAGAAACATCTCTGCGCGACATCGCGGAGATTGCTGTTTCGGAAGAAGATGCAAAAAAATTAAGTATGGGACAAAGCATTTCGCCTAAAAATTATGACGCTGAACCGTCAGAGTGCGTGGCTGCTTATTTCCGTAGTTGTTTGATTGCGTTGGTGCGGATTGATGAACGTAAAATTTCACCGATTCGCGTGTTTAACTTGAATTAATAAAAAGGAAAAATAAAGATGTCGATTACAAGTGAAGTAAAAAAAGAAATCATAGCTAAATATGGTACGTCTGCTGACGATACCGGTTCTCCGGAAGTTCAAATTGCTATTTGGACTTATCGTATTAATGCTTTGATAGAACACTTCAATGTTCACACAAAAGACTTGCATTCTCGTTTGGGCTTGATGAAGATGGTTAGCCGCCGTCGTCACTTGCTTGACCACTTGAAGAAAACAAGCGAAGAAAGATACCAGAATATCATTAAAAAGTTGGATTTGCGTAAGTAATATCCGGCAAAAAGGGGTTGCGGCTATGTTCGCAACCCCTAAAAAATCCTGTTTCTGGACAGGTGAGGTTTTATAAAGATGATATAGAGATGAAGAGAAAGGAATAGAATATATGATCGATTTTAAAGTATGCCGCAAAGAAATGGAATGGGGCGGACGTAAATTAGTTTTGGAAACCGGTAAAATTGCCAGACAGGCAACCGGTGCGGTAGTCGCAAGTTATGGAGATACAAAAGTTGTGGCAACGGTTGTTGCTGCAAAAGAGGTTAAAGCTGATCAGGATTTCTTTCCTTTAACAGTCAACTATCAAGAAAAATATTATGCTACCGGTAAAATTCCGGGAGGCTTTAATAAGCGCGAGGGTAAACCTTCAGAACGCGAAATTTTGATTTCTCGTTTGATTGACCGCCCGATTCGCCCGCTTTTCCCTGATGCTTTCAAAAATGAGGTGCAAATTATTTGTACAGTTGTTTCTCATGACCAGAAGAATGATTCTGATGTAGTGGCAATGGTTGCCGCATCTGCAGCTTTGGCAATTTCTGGCATTCCGTTTATGGGACCAATCGGTGCTGCAAAAGTTGGCTATAAAGATGGTATGTACATTTTAAACCCAAGTATTGAAGAACAGAAAACTTCTGAATTGGAATTGACTGTTGCCGGTACAGAAGAAGGCGTTTTGATGGTTGAGTCTGAAGCAAACGAACTTTCAGAAGAAACAATGCTTGGCGCTGTTATGTTTGGTTTTGACAGTTTCCAACCGGTTATTGCCATGATTAAAGAATTGGCTGCTGAAGCCGGAAAAGAAAAATGGGATGTTCCGGCATTTCCTCCGGAATATGAAGCTTTAAGCCAACGTATTATGAAAGATTACGGCGACCGCTATAACGCTGCTTTTTCTATTACCGATAAGCAAGAGCGCGGCACAGTGCTGGGGCAATTGGCTGAGGAAGTAAAAGCTTCTATTGACCCAGAAAATGAAATTGAAAATGCTTTTGTTGCTGATGCTATTGAAAATGTTATGCACCACACAATGCGTGAAAAAGTTCTGTCAACAGGCCACCGTATTGACGGCCGTGACACCAAAACTGTCCGCCCAATTCAGTGCGAAGTTAGTTTGTTGCCAGAAGCGCATGGTTCAGCCTTGTTTACTCGCGGCGAAACTCAAGCTTTGGTTGCCACCACTTTGGGTACACCTGATGATGCGCAGTTGGTGGACGGTTTGTTAACCGAATATGACCAAGACTTTATGCTGTTCTACAACTTCCCTCCATTCTCTGTGGGCGAATGTGGCCGTTTGGGTACTCCGGGCCGTCGTGAAATCGGTCACGGTAAATTGGCATGGCGCGCTATTCACCCGATGTTGCCTAAAGATAAAGATGTGTTCCCATACACAATCCGTGTCGTTTCCGATATTATGGAGTCTAATGGTTCTTCTTCAATGGCGACCGTTTGCGGTACTTGCTTGTCTTTGATGGACGCTGGCGTTCCAATGAAAAAGCCTGTTGCCGGTATTGCTATGGGCTTGATTAAAGAAAATGACGGCCGTGTGGCTATTTTGACCGATATTTTGGGCGATGAAGACCACCTTGGCGATATGGATTTCAAAGTTGCCGGTACAAAAGACGGTGTAACCGCTTTGCAAATGGATATTAAAATTACATCCATTACCAAAGATATTATGAAAAACGCTTTGGCTCAGGCTCATGAAGGACGTATTCACATTTTGGGCGAAATGGCTAAAGCAATAGCCGAGCCACGTCCGCAGGTTTCTCCAAAAGCTCCGCGTATTTTCTCTATGAAAATTCCAGTAGATAAAATCCGTGAAGTTATTGGTACCGGTGGTAAGGTTATTCGTGAAATTATTGAAAAAACCAATACCAAAATTGATATCACCGACGATGGTGTGGTAACAATTGCTTCTAATAACAGTGAAAATTGTGAAGCAGCTATCGATATTATCAATGGTATTATTGCGGTTCCGGAGGAGGGCAAAATATACAAAGGTGTAATTACAAAAATTATGGACTTTGGTGCATTTGTTCGCTTTTTGGGACAAACAGAAGGTTTGGTTCATATTTCAGAAATTAAAAATGAACGAATTGCCTCTGTTTCTGACTTCTATAAAGAAGGCGATACTATTTGGGTTAAATGTATGGGTTCTGACAATCGCGGAAAAATTAAATTGTCAGCAAAACGCGTTAACCAAGAAACAGGCGCAGATTTGGAAAAATAATTTTTTTGAAATTTGCTATAAAAAGGCTGCCTTTATCGGCAGCCTTTTGCGTTACATTTTTATTAAATAATGCCAAAATTTACGAATTTACTGGATTTATTATGCTATAGAGTTTAATATATATTATAACTAATAAATAAGGGAGATTATTATGAGTGGATTAAAAGAACAGCTCAAACAACAGTCTGAACAAAGACAAACCGGCGAAAAAGTAACCAAGCAAGTTGGTTATAGAGATTCGATTCCAGAAAAGAAATCTTGGGATGACGAATATACATTTCAAGACAAAAATGGCTGGAAAGCAAAAGTGTATTTAGACGATATGGAAAAACAGCCTTATCTTGTACGACTGATTGGGCCTAAAGGCGAGGAATATATTATAGATACTACGTCTTTAAGCGGCAATGATGGTATTGAAGACGGAAAAAATAATTTAGCGGCAACGCATGCTCTTAGAAATCTGCAAAAAACATTGAAGCAAGGTGATGTTTCCATTAAAGATTTGGCAAAAAAGTATGATAAGTATAAAGTGAAAGAATATCCTGCAGATATTAAAGAAAAAGTTGCTAAACAAGAGACCATCAATAACGAGGTGTGCCAAAAAGTTGAAAAATTACAAAAAACTGGTAATTATGGCATGGTGTATTTTAATGCTGTTGGATCAGAATTTGATAAATATAAACAAAAAAAATATTCTCGAGGAGGGACCGTTTTCATTTCTCAGTCGGGCAGAGATACAACAGGACGCGATAATGGAAGCTATACAATGGGAATTGCCTATGAGGATGGCAGTAAAAATGTCAAAAGACTTGAAATAACAGATTTAGGTAAAAATTCTGAAAATACTTATAATGAAGTTTTGACAATTGATACATTGGTTAAAAAAGGTTATAGTCCGGAAAGAGCTCAAGCTTTGATGAATGACATAGCAAATGAAGCTTTGAATGGTAAGCCGTTGAAAGACTTGTTCAAAGAAAAATTAAGACACCTAGACGAACCGTCACAGAATAAAGTGCAATCACAACTGCAACAGCGTTTTGAACAACAAAAGAAAGATTTGGGCGTTGGGTATCTCAGAAAAATGAAACAGGCTGGAGGTCGTTAAATAATCCAGATAATCTTACATAAAAAAGGCTGCCTTTATCGGCAGCCTTTTGGTGTTTATAACAAATCAATATTTATTATAAATTTTCCTAATTGTTTAAACGTCCATCTGATTATTAAAGGAAAACTTGACAAAAAAATGACTTTTGTTATAGTAGTTGCAATTTAATATTATTGTTGAACTTAAATTTTTGTGTATGAACGTATTTAAAAAATTGTATGATTATTGGTTTGCCAAAAACAGCGGTATTTTTGCTGACGGCAAAGTCAAATCTTTGGTTAGCTTTGAATATAGAGTGGCAAGCCCAGAAGATATTTTGCCGGGGTTGGGAGTGGCAATCGCATATGATACAAAAAAAATTGTGAGTATGAATTTGAGCGCGCTCAAGCTGCGTAATATTCTCAATCTGGAAGATGGTTCGTATATAGGTTGTTGCTATATGGTTGAATATAACGGGAAAGTTTATGGCTCAATGACCGGAACAAACTATATTTTTTCTTGCTATCCGCAGGCTTTTAATTTTGTTAAAACCAATGTCGTAACGATTCCCCTGCAAAAAGTTGAAAACAGCGAATATTTTTTGCTTTGCAGTTTGGATAAAAAACTGTATCTGCATCCAAACAGCGTGAAAATGGTAAATGTATCAGATAAGAGCGAATATATCTTGGCAACTTTTGCTAAAGATTACTCTTTTAATGAAGCGATTCGCTACTGTCAGGATGCCGGATATTATAAAGATTGAAATCAAAAAGTGTTTTATCAAAAAGGTAAAACACTTTTTGCGTAACTTGACAAAATTCTTTGAATGCGCTATATTTTAGGCAGCTAAAAATTATTGTTGAACTAAAATTCTTATGTATGGAAAATATTGTTAACCGCTGTTCCGCAGACACAGAAAATAGAATTGTTAAAAATTTTGCTTCTGGCTGCAATTTGTTCAAAAAGAGAGTGCCTTATTTTCAGAAAATGAAGATAATCTGGAAACTGGGATTTAACGTTGTGTTTCCTCTGGATATATTAGACAGCTTGAATGCTTTTTTGCCGCAATATCTGAACCGGTCGCTTCAAATTACCGGTAGTCAGATAGAGCTGTTGAATATTTTTGATGATAAACGAGGTTTTCTGGCTTGTTGCTATGCCGTGTTGATAGATGGTTACTATTATGGCGCCGTAGCCGGAAGTAAAAACTTGTTTGTCTGCTCAAAGGATGCATACCGCTTTTCGGCAGGAGAACAGGCCTCCGTCGTTATTAACAAAAATGACGATAGTCTTTTTGAACTTGTCGGCAAATATGATAAAGATAGTTTATCTATATGTTTTTCTCGCTTGCAGCGTCGATATTTAACCGCTCTTAATTGCTATGAAAATTTAATCATTTTCATCAATCCGGTTTCATTTATTGATGCTATGTATGCGGCAGAAAAATATATGCAAAAACTTTGATAAAGTTAAAAGCGTCTTGATAAAAATCAGGACGCTTTTAACTTTTTTGTTTGGGTTAATTTGCTTGATGATTTATATAAATAAAATCTATAATAAATAATCATAATTTTGACGATTTATAACTGTACTCATTATTTCGTAAATTCAATAACCACAATTTCCGGTTTGCAATTAAAGCGAATCGAAATGCGGCTGGTTCCCAAACCTTTTGACACAATCATTTTCTTTCCGTTTTCTTCAATAAATCCTTCGGCATAACGGCGCCCATGTTCTAATGGTACTATCAACGCGCCGATAAATGGCAGTTTTACTTGTCCGCCATGGGTGTGGCCGGCCAAAACTAACTCAACCGAATCGGTAATATCCGGAAAAACATCAGGCGTATGAGTTAAAAGGATTCGCGGCTCCGGAGTGTTTTTCAATGCTTGATGAGAATCGGCTACACACGTTATTTTATCTGCGACTCCGGCAAGCGTAAATTTTCCTTTGTTAAACGGAATAATCTCATTGTCGTTTTCTAAAACCACAATTCCGGCAGCTTGCAGCGCATGTTTCATCTTCCGCCCGCCGATGTACCAGTCGTGATTGCCCAAAACACTGAAAACTCCAAGCGGCGCATGTAATTTACGCAGTTTTGCCGCGATTCGTTCCGGTGGCATTGTTCTTAAATCATTATGACCTTTAATAAAATCTCCGCCCAGCAAAATTAAATCTGCATTTTGGGCATTTATTGTCTCTATAATTTTTTCCAGACGTTTTTTATCATGCTTTGCAATATGAAAATCGACGGCGTAGACGATTCGCAGTCCGTTTAAATTTTTATTTTTTATAAAATAATGCTTTATTTCCAATAAATTAGGCTCAATTTTGAATGACCAAACAATCAATATGAAACCGGCTATTATAGCAATACTGGCAACAAGAATAAGTATTTTAAATCCCATATTATATCCTTTTATAACAAAAAAAGCCTCGTGGTTGACGAGGCTTTTGAAAAGTAACGAAATTTTATTTTGCCGGCGCGACAACCATTGTCATCTGTCTGCCTTCAAGTTTCATTTCCGAATCGACTTTACAAACCCCGTCCAAATCATCAAGCAACTGAGCTAAAATCTTTTTACCCATATCATTGGCACTGAGTTCACGCCCCTTAAAACGCATTGTGAATTTTACTTTATTGCCTTGATCTAAAAACTTTTTAGCTTGTTTAACCTTGACTTCATAGTCATGTGTTTCAATCATCGGACGCAGTTTAAGTTCTTTTACTTCCACAACTTTTTGATTTTTCTTGGCTTCATTTTTACGTTTTTGTTGTTCGTAACGATATTTACCAAAATCCAAAATCTTACAAACCGGCGGAGTCGCCTGCGGTGAAATTTCAATCAAGTCTAAACCTTCTTCTTCTGCCAGAGCCAAAGCTTCGCGAATCGAAACAACGCCGCGATTTTCATTGTTGGCGTCAATCAAACGAACCTGTTTAGCTTTAATGTTTTCGTTAATATTTGGTCCGTCATCATCATGCATTTGAGCGTCACTCATTATAGAATCCTTATTCCTCCTAAAATTATACTTACAAATAGTATAATATAGAACAAATTAATATTATCAAGAATAAAAACGATTCTTTTTCATTATTTTTAGAGGCAGTAATACCAAAAATCCGAATCGCTCAAATAAGGATTCGGTTTGAAAATATAAAAAAAGAGATAAAGATATTTATAGGCGCATATATATTAATAAGTATAAAAGGAAAACCTATTTGAATAAAATATAAAATAACTTGAAAAAAAGTTGTTTTCGACTGCATTCTGTGGATAACATTAATAACAATTTGTATTTACAACTAAATGACAGATTGAAGTATAAAATATAGATGGTAATATATTCTTGTTTGACACGTTAAATGAAAAAAAATCAAAAAAATTGAAAAAAGGTGTTGACTTTGGAAAAGGATTATTCTATACAGTCAATCACCGGCCGATGAGGTTCGGTTGAAAAAAAAGCTGACGAGGTCAGCGAGGTTATAAGAAATC
>ERZ1034897.51-NODE-51-length-64980-cov-23.451937_pt1 | contig 64980 bp, 60 predicted proteins | sample MGYA00520629_ERZ1034897 | MGnify/ENA primary metagenome ERZ1034897 (study PRJEB33766, sample SAMN09781789) | gut metagenome | biome: gut microbiome | host: Homo sapiens | place: Madagascar | study: EMG produced TPA metagenomics assembly of the PRJNA485056 data set...
TCAAAGCTATCAGCTCTGGATTTATTGCAGTTATGGCAGCTACCATTGTTGGTTCCATCTTTACATTGATTGGAAACCTTCCAATCACCGCCTGGACAAACTGGCTTGCTGAAACCGGTTTAAACCAGTTGTTTGCACTGCCTGGTCAGTGTACAACAGACCTGATTGCTATTTACGCTGTATTCTTCATTGCTTACAGCCTTGCACAATCCTTTGCTGTGGATGGTGCAGGTGCAGGATTATCCTGCCTTGTGTCCTTCTTCATTATCACAGGAAGAACTGCTTACTATGCAGCAGCTGCTACAGATGCCACTTCTGTCTCTGCCATGGCAACTACTTATCTGGGAGCTAAAGGATTATTCTCAGCTATGATTATTGCACTTGTCGGTGCACGTATTTATGTATCAGTAGTGAAAAAGGGTTGGGTTATCAAACTTCCTGACTCCGTTCCACCAAACGTAGCTAACTCCTTCTCTTCCTTGATTCCTGCAGCATTCGTTGTCGTTCTGTTCATTGTTGTAAGATTCTTATGCACATTGACACCTTATGGTGATCTGCACACAATGATCTTTACAATCATTCAGTCTAACCTGATGCGCTTCATTGGTAATAACGTATGGTCATGGCTGTTCTTTAATCTAATGGCAAATTTATTATGGTTCTTTGGATTACACGGTGGAAATATCGTCGGTTCCATTACCAACCCTATCTATACACCACTATCACTGGAAAACCTCGCTGCTTTCCAGGCTGGTGAAAAGACCATGCCTTACATCATCACTGGTGCTTTTGGAAAGAGCTTTACATTCGGTGGTATAGGTTCCATGTTTGGGTTAGCCATCCTGATGTGTTTCTTCGCTAAATCCAAACAGTATAAAACACTTGGTAAATTATCTTTACCTACCACCTTCTTCTTCATTAATGAACCATTGCTGTTCGGTATTCCTGTAGTATTGAACCCTATGTTCTTTATTCCATTGATGTTAATTACACCAATTCTTGGAACTGTCACATACTTTGCCATGAAGATTGGCATCTGCCCAATCCCTCATGGCGTACAGATTCCATGGACTACTCCTCCTGTCATCAACGGTTTCCTGCAAGGCGGATTTGGTCTTGCAGTATGGGAACTATTGATGGTACTTGCAAGTATTGTCCTATGGTATCCATTCTTCAAGATGGGTGATGATATGGCTTTCAAAGAAGAAGTTGGAGCTACAAAAGCCGAATAAACAACTGTATCCCCAAAGAGCTCTGCCATACCCTTGCAGAGCTCTTTTTGATAAAATGAATAATAGAAAAGAGGAAAAAAACATGAAATTACTCATTCAATCTGATGATTATGGCATCACTCCTGCTGTAGCAGACGGCATCATTTATGGTATTACTCAAGGTGTCATAAAAAACACCGGCTTATTCTCCAACATGCCATGGGCAAAAGAATGTGTGGAAAAGATTCGCCCTTACCTGGATGACATTGCTTTAGGGATTGATCTTAACGCAAGTACAGGAAGTTCCTTACTTGGCTATGATAAGGTCCCAAATCTCTGTCATGAAGATGGAAGCTTCTTAACTTCCAGAGAAAACAGAGAAGCTGATAAGACAGCTCCAGATAACGACCATGTAGACTACGAGCAGGTTTTTGCGGAATTTGACGCACAAGTGCAGAAGTTTATTGAACTTGTTGGTAAAAAACCTGACTACGTTCATGCCCATGCCTATGGTACTGCCACTACAGAAAGAGCCAGAGTTGCGATTGCCGATAAGTATGACAGACCTTATACAATAGCTGTGGGAGAAAAACTATGTGGCGGCTATGGAAGAATGGGATGGTACCAGATTGGAAGTCCTGAAAAACAGCTGACAGAAGATCTCAAAAACTTCATTATTACAGATCAGTCACATTTCCTTGAAAGAGACTATGGTCATCTGATTACACATTGTGGCTACGCTGATGCAGTATTATTTGAATTATCCAGCTTTAATCTTTGCAGAGTGAAAGACCTGGAAGCTTTAACAAGTGAAGAAGTAAAACAATGGGTCAAAGATAACAATGTCGAACTGATTACCTTTAAAGACCTGCCAAAAGAATTATGGAAGTAATCCAAAGGCTGCAACACTGCAGCCTTTTTTTATGTATTACCAGAAAAGGAAAAGAGTTGTGTTACCACAACTTAAAATGATCTCCGTAAGTAGTACAGAACGTTGACGGTTCTAATACCTCTTTAGGAGGTCATTTTTATGTCTAAGAGACGATATACAGATGAGCAGATCAGGATGTTGAGTCATGATCCGAATATCAAGGAGATTTCTCCTAACAGTTTGCGCTTTACTCTCGCTTTCAGGCAGAAAATTTATGATGCAGTCAAAGAAAACATCGGTAAGTCAGCTATCAGAACATTTCTAACCAATTACGGTTATAACTGTCACATATTGGGAGATAGAGTTTTAGACACTCTATCTAATAATTCTAAACACTATGGTCGGCCCGTGAATGGTTCACGCTATGCCACTTCTAAAATGTATCATCACGATAAAAGAGATGATTCAATACTGCTGAAGACAGGAAAATTCAAAATCGGCTAATCTACAATCGTGTGGTTGACAAAGAGCTTATTTATTCTTAAATCTAACTCTTTCAAGAACTAAATGGCGCAGAATTCTATTAGATTTCGGCCATTTTTCATTATCACTTTTACATCGATGCAGATATATGAACCAATTTAAATAAGATTGCAAGTTTTCTACTTCCATTCCTATAAACCTCCAGATATATCTTTTCAATCAGCTGCACATATTATTGATCATTGCCATATTCTTTATGTATTCACTGTCTTTTGTGTTGTCTATATATACTTCTGATTTCAGACTGAGTGCATCAATAAGATACTTATGTGAATTATCTCCATCATGTATTATTGTTGATCCTGGTCTTATATGATCTTTCAAAGCTGCATATACTCTCTTAGAACTTGGTTTTTCATGACCGCAAATAATTGCCAGCATATTCTTACTGGAATCAATAGCTACTACGATGCATATCTTAGTTTTCGACAGTCCTCTTGGATGCTTTTCGTTATTATTTGATTCCAACACTTGATAATCTTCTATGTACGTTTCATCGATCCATACACGATTGTACAGCCTGAGATGATCCTGGTAATTGTCTACAGTTGAAAATATCTTTTTTCTCCATAGTTCTGCAGTATTGCTGGCTATATCCAATACTTCACATATCAATTCTAGAGGTACATTAAAACTCATGAGCTGAATATAGCTCATCAACTTGTGGGATGATATTTTTGAAGAATTAAATATGGAATCAGACAGTAATGTATAACTGCATTCACAGTTTTCACACCTATACCGCTTTGCCAGAGCCATCTGCATGATACTTATCGGAGTAACACTTTGGACATATCGGTTTTCGACCATAATTAAGAGCAACTTCTTCAAAAGAAGTAGCACCATATCTTTCTCTATCTTTCCGCTGATTTATAGCGTCGCACAGTAAATCAAACTGTGTTGCATCTAAACCAAGCACAAAATCCAGATATGGATTTATCTGTTTAGACATTAACTTTCTTTGGCTCATTTATTATATCTTATTATTTTGCTTATTCACAAAAATGGCTAATCTGCAATCACACGATTGTAGATTAGTCGAATAAATTTTTTGCTAATATTTTTTGATCTTTCTTTTTTTGCCTTTGATGGATAATCCATTTAATGCATCCATGATTTTTATATTGGAATCCAAGATTGTAACTGTAGAATAAGAATCCTGTATTTCAAGTGTTCCAATTTTTTCGAAAGGAAGCTTTGTGCAAAGGGCACCAATGATATCTTTTGGACGCAGCTTATCTTTTCTTCCCGCCTGGATCTGAATGGTTAGTGTAGAAGATTTCTTTTCTTCTTTCTGTAATGGAATGGATAGATTTGTTTCATACTTCTGATCAGGATTATAAACAGACGAATGTTCTAAAATATATTGTGTAACTTCATTTTCTAAATCTTTATTTCTAATCAGTGTAATCGTTGTTCCGTGATTTCCCTGATGACCGCTTCTTCCAGAGCGATGAATAAATGTATCTGCATCTAATGGAATATCATAATGAATGATATGAGAGACATCATATAAGTCTAATCCTCTAGCAGCAGCATCCGTAGCAACAAGTACACGATACTTTCCATTTTTAAATCCGTTTAATATTCTGATGCGTTCTCGTTCTTCGTAGAATGATGAAAAGGAAGATACAAGAATATCTTTTTTCTTCAGCCAGTCTGCAAGTTCATTCGCATCATTTTTATAATTCACAAAGATAATGGATTGTTCAATCGGTGCAGACTTTAATAAGCGTAATAATGAGTGCTTTCGATCTTCTGTCTTGATGTAGTATGTATCAATGTTTTTGTTAACATGAGAGTCATCTTGAATGATTTCTTCATATTCTTCTGGAAAGAAAGAAGTAATGAGGTCATTCTTTGTGGCAGAAGTACAGACAAGCTGTGTGTCTGTATGTTGAAGAAGATATTCTGTTTCTTTTCTCTGTCCTGTAGAAATGACCATATCTACTTCATCTACGACGCAAAGTAATAAGTGAGATAAATCAATCTTCTTTTGTGAATAGAGATCCATTAATCTGCCAGGTGTACCAATAATGATTGTTGGCCGATGACGTAATGCATTTTCCTGTTTATGAATGTCTAATCCACCAATGACAGTTACAATGTGATGCTTTGAATAATTTGCTATATTTTTTGCGACTTCACTTACCTGTAAAGCAAGTTCTCTTGTTGGGGTAATAATTAATATCTGTGTATCATTACTTGCGGCTTCAGCAATTTCTAATGCGGGTAAAAGATAGGCAAGTGTTTTGCCGGAACCAGTTGCAGCCTGGATAAATAGATTTTTACGAGATAATATTTGAGGAATTGCTTTTTCCTGGATTGGAAGAAGGAAAGAATATCCTTGTTCATTGAATGCTTGTTTAATTTCTTGTTTCATGTGGATATATTAACATGAAAAGGAAATGAGATATCACAATAATTGTGATAAACTTGAAGCGATATGAATATGATGAACGATACGATTGCCGCAATCGCTACAGCTAACGCTACAGGTGCAGTTTCTATCATCCGTATTTCTGGAGAAGAAGCTATTTTGATTGCGTCTGAATTAATCAATAAAGATTTAAGTAAAAAAGAAGGATATACGATTACATTTGGTACAGTACAGGAGGACAATGAAGTTGTTGATGAAGTACTTGTATCTATTTTTAGAGCACCAAAATCTTATACAGGAGAAGATGTTGTTGAAATTGGATGCCATGGTGGTCTATTTATCACAAGAAAGATTTTGTCTTTATGCTTAGGAAAAGGTGCTAGACTAGCCCGTCGTGGTGAATTTACGGAACGTGCATTCTTGAATGGAAAGATGGATCTTTCTCAGGCAGAAGGAGTTAATGATTTAATTAATGCGACAGATGAAGTGAATGCGAAGAGTGCGATGCATTCTTTGAAAGGATCTGTTTCTAAAATATTGAAACCATTAGAAGAAGATCTGACGCAAATCATTTCTAATATTGAAGTGAATATTGATTATCCGGAATATGATGATGTGCATCAGTTAACAGAAGATGAGATTCTGCCAAAAGCAAAGACATGGCTGAAAGATATTCAGAAACTGATTGATGAAGCTAAGAAAGCAGTGAATATCCGTGAAGGAATTGATACTGTTATTTTAGGTCGACCAAATGTTGGGAAATCTTCTTTATTGAATGCTTTGCTTGAAGAAGATAAGGCAATTGTCACGGATATTGCGGGTACAACAAGAGATATTGTTGAAGGGACTGTACGCTTAGATGGAATCACTTTGAATTTGATTGATACTGCAGGTATCCATGAATCAAATGATATTGTAGAAAAGATTGGCATTGATAAATCTTTACAGGCATTAGAAAAGGCAGAACTTGTCATTGTGGTCATTGATGGCAGTGAAGCTTTGACAGATGAAGATCATAAGCTGTTAGAAATGACGAAGAATAAGAATCGTATTGTTGTATACAATAAGAATGATAAGGCAATTCAACATGATGGTATTTCTATTTCAGCAATCAATGGTGATGTAGAAGCACTAACGAATGCAATCAAAGAGAAATATGAAAAAGAATTGTATCTTGCTTCCAGTGATACATTGAATAATGAAAGACAGATTGGTCTAGCAATCCAGGCGGAACAAAGTATGAAGAATGCGATTCGTACATTGGAAGATGGTATGGAATTGGATCTTGTGACGATTGATTTAGAGAACGCATGGACTTCGTTAAAAGAAATTACAGGGAAAGCTGGAAAAGAAGATCTGTTAGATGAAATCTTTTCTAGATTTTGTTTGGGTAAGTAATATGGAAAATATCATTTATTTAGATTCACACGCGCATTTAATGAGTGATGACTACAGCGAAGATCTTGAAGATGTTATGCACAGATGTAAACAAAAGCATATCGATTACATCATGATCATTACATTGACAAAGCAGGAAGCAATACGTGCAATTGAATTTCGTAAAAGAGATCCAGAACATATTACGATTGCAACAGGGATATTCCCTGAAGATGCAGAAAAAGTGACAAAAGAAGACTGGAATGATTTTGTGGAAATTGCTTCCAGAGAGGAAATATCTGTCATTGGAGAAATTGGTCTGGAATATCATTGGGTCAAAGATGAAGAAGCAAGAAAGAAACAAAGAGAATTGTTTATTCGCCAGATTGAACTTGCCAGAACTTTGCATAAACCCATTGCGGTGCATTCTAGAGATGCGATCCAGGATACATTTGATATCTTGAAGGAACATCAAGTACCTGGTTTACTGCATTGCTTTCCGGGAACAAAGGAAATGGCAAAAGAGTTTACAAAACTTGGCTATTACATCGCATTAGGTGGAGCGTTGACATTTAAGAATGCAAGACATTCCGTTGAAGTTGTCGAAACAATTGATGAAAAGTATTTGCTGAGTGAAACGGATTGTCCATATATGGCACCTGTACCAGTAAGAGGTACAAAGAATGAACCATCGAATATTCCATATATTGTTCAGAAAATGGCGGATGTTAGAAATGTGAGTGTTGAACATATGGCTTCTACGATCTTAGAGAATTGGAAGAGGTATTTGAAATGTCAATGAAGAAGATCAAAGAAGTGATTGTTGTAGAAGGCAGACATGATACGGAACGTCTGCGTAAATATTTTGACTGTGATACGATTGAAACAGGTGGAACGAGTCTTGGACAAGATGTCATTGATCGTATTATAGAAGCAAAGAAAACAAGAGGTGTCATTGTATTCACAGATCCGGATTCTCCTGGAAACCGTATTCGTCATGCGGTAAATCAGAGTGTAGAAGGATGCAAGAATGCATTTGTGATGAAAAAAGATGCACGCACAGATAAGAAAGTTGGTGTTGAACACGCAACTTATGAAATATTAAAAGAAGCATTAGAGAATGTTGTTTCATTTGATGAAGATGATTGTTGTCAATTGACAATGAATGACATGATTGAGCTTGGCTTATCTGGCAGTGATAATAGTTCGGCATTAAGAGATGTTATCGGTGAACATTTTCATATTGGAAGTGGAAATGCGAAAACAATGCTACGAAGAATCAACTTTTCAAAAATAACAAAAGAAGAATTATATAAGGTGATCCATTCATGAGTAAATTTATTTCAACCCCATCACGTACAAAAGAAATCCTAGAGAAATATGGTATCCATGCAAAGAAAGGTTTTGGACAGAATTTTCTAGTGGATCCAATCATTGTAGAGCGTTGTGCATTAGCTGCACATTGTGAAGGTGCAGTGATTGAAATTGGCCCTGGTATTGGTTCTTTGACGGAACAGCTTGCGATTCATTCTCAGCATGTCGTAGCGTATGAAATTGATGAATCTTTACCACCAATCTTAGCGGATACATTATCTGCATATGATAATGTTGAAATTATCTTGCAGGATTTCCTGCAGGCAGATATTTCTACAAAAATAAAAGAATTGAAGGAACAATATGGTCAGGTTACTGTTTGTGCGAATCTTCCATATTACATTACTTCTCCAGTACTGTTTAAGATCTTTGATGAAGGGCATGATATTCCTTATATTACTGTGATGATGCAGAAAGAAGTTGGTGATCGTTTTATTGCGAAACCTAACGATAGTGAATATGGTGCTTTGAGTGTGGAAGGACAATATCTATATGATGTAAAGAAATTGTTTACAGTTCCTGGCAGAAGCTTTAATCCTTCTCCTAAAGTGGATAGTGTGATTATTCAATTTTCTAGAAAAAAGGATATTGATACATCTTTAAATCTTGTGGATTTCTTTATATTTGTTAGAGCATGTTTTAAGCAAAGAAGAAAAACAATCTATAATAATTTAAAAGAATATCTGAAGGATAGTGAAAAGACAAAGCTGGCTTTAGAAAAGGCTGGGATTGATGCTGGTGTTAGAGCACAGGAATTAGATGTAGATACATTAAAGAAACTGTATGAGGCAACTTTATGAAAGAAAGAGCATATGCAAAAATCAATTTGTGTTTAGATGTAGCTGGAAAAAGAGAGGATGGCTATCATGATTTGAAGATGATCATGGTACCAATAGATTTCTATGATTTATTAGAGATGAAACCTGCATTTGAAACAACACTATCTTTGAATCGTGCATATTTACCAGTAAATGATAAGAATACGATTATTAAAGCAATCAATGTGATGAAGCAAAGATATGGTTTCCAGATGGAATTTGAATGTATTCTTCAAAAGCATATTCCTACACGTGCGGGTTTAGCAGGCGGCAGTGCGGATGCGGCAGCCGCAATTCGTATGATCAATCGTATGTTGAACTTGAATATGAGTGAAGAAGATATGATTTCAGTTGGAAAAGAAGTTGGTGCAGATGTTCCGTTCTGTCTGATTAATAAACCAGCATATGTTGAAGGAATTGGAGAAATTATTAATCCATTTTCTTGTACTACAGATTTTGATATTCTGCTTGTAAAACCAAGAAAAGGTGTATCTACAAAAGAAGCATTTGAAATCGTAGATAGCACAGAACCAATCCATCCTGACTGTATGAAAATGAGAGATGCATTGATGTGCTCTGACTATGAAGGTATTATTTCTTCTTTGGGGAATAGCTTAGAACCAGCTGCTATTCAGCTTGTAGAAGATATTCGCAACGTAAAAGAAGAACTGACAAAGCGTGGATTTGACGGTGTTTTGATGTCAGGCAGTGGTTCTACTGTATTTGGTATTACAAAAGATCGTCAATTGATTGAAGATACAATGAATGATTTGAAGAAAGAAAAGTACTTCGTCAGAAGAACAAGAATCGTTGATTCAAGAATGGGGAGATAGAATATGAGAAATGCAATTATTATGGCTGGTGGAAAAGGCACGAGAATGAAGTCTGTTCTACCAAAGGTATTACATAAGATTTTAAATGAACCAATGGCAACTATGGTAATTCGTTCTTTAAAAGAAGCTGGTGCTGAAAGAATTGTTACTGTTGTTGGCTATCAGCATGAACTGGTTGAAAAAGAATTGGCTGGTCAGTGTGAATTTGCCGTACAGGAACCACAGCTTGGTACAGGTCACGCAGTCATGCAGGCGAGACAGCTTGAAAATGAAAGTGGTATTACAGTGGTTGCTTCTGGTGACTGTCCTTGTGTTAGAAGTGAAACATATGCAAAGATGTATGAGGAATTAGGAGATGCTGATATGGCAGTATTGACTGCAGTCCCTGATGATAATGGTGCCTATGGCAGAGTCATTCGTAGAGAAGATGGCACGGTTGAAAAAATCGTTGAATTTAAAGATGCAAATGAAGAAGAGAGAAACGTGAGAGAAATCAATACAGGTATCTATGCTTTTAAAACTGATTCTTTATTTGAAGGCTTAAAACTGATCAAGAATGAAAATGCACAGCATGAATATTATTTGACTGATTTAGTAGAAATCTTACAGAATCTTGGCAAGAAAGTGATCGCTATTCATTGTGATGACTGGAGAGAAGTGGAAGGTATCAATGATTGTGTTGCGCAGGCAGAAGCAAATGCGTATCTTCAACACCGTATTAATCTTCACTGGATGAAGGAAGGTGTGAATATTATTGATCCAGATAATACATATATTGGCCCGGAAGTTAGATTTGGGCATGATGTCATTGTTCATCCAAATACATATTTGTATGGAAAAACAACAGTGAAAGATAATACAGAAGTTATGCCTGGTACTTTTGCACAGGATCAGGAGCTTTAATGTTATATCTCAAAGAAGCAAATATTGGTGATATACAAAAGGAATATGAAGTGATCACACGTATTCCTTCGGATGAAAATGGTTTTACAAATGAATATGAAAACTGTTCTTTTGAAGAATTTAAAGAACAGATCCTGCCTTCTTTTATCAATCACACAAAAGGAATTGATTTGAAAGATGGATTTGTTCCAGATACGAATTATTTCTTATGGGATGGGGATGTCATTGTTGGGCTGTTTCATTTCAGACATTATTTAAATGACTTTCTTATGAATGGGCCTGGCCATATTGGCTATTGTATTTTGAAGGAGTATCGTGGAAAAGGATATGGAGAAAAAGGCTTGAAGTTGTTGATTGATCTTGTTAAAGGTAATCTTCAGGAAGATGAAATCTACATGTCCTGTGCGAAAACGAATCCTGCATCTTTACATGTAATGTTAAAGAATGGTGCATATATTCATCATGAAGATGAAAAAGAATATTACACAAGAATCAAGATAAAATAAAAAAGGTTTGTATCGCTTTGATACAAATCTTTTTGGTTTGTTTTTATGCTTCTTCTTGTTTGTTGGAAGCAATAACGAATGGTGTGTATACCATTCGTAATACCGGCACGAGATGGGTTGAACCAGCCAGATGCGAATGGTGAAGCAATGAGGTTATAAGGAATGCCTGAAGTGTAATAAACACCAGAAGTTGTTACGTTTGTTCCAGTTTGATAATGTTTGAGGTTCTGTGCCATCATCTTTGTCATGAATGGTGTTGTAACGTTTGAAACGTGAATGCAACCTCATCATAATAGCTGTATTAAATTTTCATTTTTTTATATTTTCTTTATTGAAATAATGTTGAATGATTGTGACAGCTTCTTCATAAATTGCATTGTCAGTAGAAGTATTGTAGATGGTATCTTTATCGGAAAGTGTGGTGTACACATGATCCTTTCCATATTTTTCAATCAAAGATAGATATTGAGGGTTGCTTGAAGAACAATACACCGCATTGGTTCCATAAAAGACTTCTTGATGATTGAATTCTATATGCTTCTGCGGTAAATCAACCAGTACTTCACAACATCCCATATGTGCATAATGTCCTTTGTTTGTGATAAACCCGTTAACATACCGAAAGTATTTTTTATATGCGTAAAAATATGGTTCTTCACTGCAAAGAAAAATCAAACAGCCTTGTTTTCGAAGTTCTGGAATATTAATTTCATTTGTTCCGTTCCAAAATACAATTTGCATAGGTTTATTTTCTGCGTTTCCAGTATTCTCCAACAGGTTCTTCAGGATGAGCTATATTCCAGTGAACTTCGTGTCTTTCAAAATATCCAATTACTTTTCCGTTGGAATCTCTAACAGGTGTAAAGAATTCTCTTTCCTGTTTGATAGGATTGTATGCTTCAAACATTTCATCACTTCCAGCATCTGCTTTTTCAAGAAAGTCTAGAATTTTCTTTTTAGATTCCTGATTATGGCAATTGAAAATACTGTCTCCAATATGGATGCGTTCACCGTAATGTTGTTTTGCAACTTTGTTGAGATATTGAATTGTATGATTCCGATCACAGAAAACAATTTCATATGGTAGTGCATTTAAAATACTTTCTAAAAGTTCGTTGTTCATTAGTTAAATTCTCCTATGAGTTCTTTACAGATTTCATTATACTGCTTTGAATATACACTGTTTTTATTCCATAGAAAAGTTGTATCGTGATGGAGTTGTAAATTCTGGATCTTGATTTCTTTCAATGATCCATTTTTTAATTCTTCTTCTACAGATAAGCGATACAAAAATGAAATTCCACAATCATTTTTTAATAGTGAAATGATGGATGAGATACTTTCAATTTCTAAATGATTTTTGAAATCTAAATAGGATAAGTTATATGTTTTTAAATAACTGTCTAATAGATCTCTTGTGCCAGAACCTGTTTCTCGGATGAGTATTCTTTCATTTAAGAGATCTTCAATATGATTGACTTTTTTAGAAAATGTATGATTTTTTGCACATACACAAATAAAACTGTCTGTGTAATACAATAATTGTTCGTATTTATGAGATGGAAAATATCCTTCAATCAATGCAAAATGAATTTCTCCATTATCTAATTTAGCTAATAGCTGTTCCGCATTGCCATAAATAATATGCATATTCATTTCCGGGTGTTTATTTAGAAATACAGATAATGGCTTTGCTAATGCATATTCTCCAGCAGTAAGCGTAACGCCAAGAACAAGTTCAATCGTAGATTGCTTTTCCTGCATTCTTTTAATCATGATTTCTTCATCATTGCGAATGACAGACATTGTTTCATATAAAATCTTACCTGCCTTCGTTAATGCAAGTTTCCGGTCTTGATATGTAAACAGCTTTGTGTTGTATCGCTCTTCTAAAAAACGAATGTGTTGAGATACTGCGGGCTGTGTGATATGTAATTCTTGAGAAGCCTTTGTATAGTTCATATTTTCGCATACACATAGAAACGTGATAATTCTTTGATCAATCATAAATACACTCCATAATAAATTCTTATGGATATATCATAATATATAATTTAAGATTTTTTATATAATCTCCTATAATTTACATTCGGAGATAGAAAAGAGGGGATATTATGCAGTTATTAGTCCATATTACAAACCACGAAAATGTAGTAGATCCAATTATGATCAAACTTGCAAAAGCAGGCTTTCATGGTGCTTCTGTTGTTGATTGCGAAGGTATGCTGAAATCTTTGAATCAGGACAGTGTTGATGCACCAACGATTTTTGGTGGATTACGTCAATTTGTGAATCCAGGTCGTCAACAAAATAAGATGATTCTGGTTGTATTGAAAGATGAAGAAATTCAAAGTGCAATTGAAATTATTCATTCCGTATCTGGAGATATGAAATTACCAAATACAGGTATCTTATTTACATTGCCAGTTACTAGATGGGAAGTGTCTAAAAACTAACTATGAGTACATTGTTTTATTTAGCTTTAGCAATGCTTGCTGGCTTGCTTATGACACGTATTACACGTTTAGTAAAGCTTCCAAATGTCACTGCATATTTGATTGCAGGTGTATTGATCGGACCTTGTGTATTTAAACTTGTTCCAGAGGATCAATTAACAAATTTTAGTATTATCACAGAAGCAGCCTTAGGTTTTATTGCTTTCTCAATTGGTGATCAGTTTAAACTAGAAAGCTTAAAAGCCATTGGAAAACCAGCATTGATTATTACGGCTTTGGAATCTATTGGCGCTGTGGTATTTACGATGAGTATTACATTGCTGCTTGGATTTGATCCAATTATCTGTATCATGCTTGGTGCACTTTCAGCTTCTACTGCTCCAGCAGCAACACTCTTGATTGTTCGTCAGTATAAGACGAGTGGTCCTTTAACAGATATGTTATTGCCAGTTGTTGCGGCAGATGATGCAACGGGTTTGATTGCATATTCTATCTGCGTTAATATTGCAATCAACATGGTAAATCATCAATCATTTAATGTAACAAATACATTATTGATTCCACTTCTAGATATTGTAATTGCTTTGGTACTTGGTGCTTTTTTGGGATTCTTGCTGGCACTGAGTCACCGTTACTTTAAGTCTCATACAAACCGTATGTCATTGGCAATTGCAGGTGTATTCCTGGGTGTTGGATTAGCAGATCATTTTGGCTTATCTAACCTGTTATTATGTATGGCAATGGGTGCTGTATATGTTAACTTGAGAGACGATGCGGAAAGAATTCTTGGATGTATTGATGACTGGACATATCCATTGTTCATGTTGTTCTTTGTTATTTCAGGCGCACAGTTGAACCTTGCAACTTTACCAAAGGTTGGATTGATTGGTATCGTTTATATTATTGCGAGATTCTCTGGTAAGTTTGCGGGATCCTGGCTTGGTGGAACAATTACACATCAGCCAGCAGTTGTAAAAGACAATATCGGCTGGGCTTTGATGCCTCAGGCTGGTGTTGCAATTGGTATGGCTACAATGGCATTGGCACAATTGCCTGCAGAATATGGTCAGCCAATCCAGACGGTCATCTTGAGTGCAACGCTTGTATATGAAGTCATTGGACCAATTGCAAGTAAGAATGCATTGAAGCGTGCTGGTGAAATTCATACAGAAGGATAAAAAAAGAATGTACCTTTGCGTGATGCAAAAGTACATTTTTTCTTACTTTGTTGAAAGAATGCAATAGATTCCAGCAAGCAGTCCAATGCCTGCACCAATATAGCCAATAGATCCTAGATTGATTAGATCTACAACTTTACCGCCAATGAATGATCCTGTTCCAATGCCGAGATTGAAAATGCCTGAGAAGAATGCCATAGCGACTGATCCAGCAGCACCAGCGTGTAAGATGATTTCGGATTGTGCCGCTACGTTAAACGCAGTGGATGTTAATCCCCAATATGCACATACACATAATAATGAAATCAAAGATACAGTGGATGGTTTTAACAGTAACAGTACAATTGCAATATTGAGTGTCATGATGCGCAAGAAACCAACTCGATTTTTGGAATAGAACTTCGAAAATAGAACACTTCCAAGAATTCCTGCAACACCAAACATAGATAAGGAAAGTGTGATCCATGTATCTGATAGTTTTGCGATGGAAGACATGAATGGTTCGATATAGCTGTAGGCTGTATAGTAAGCTGTCGCAAATAAGAACGATACTACAAAGATACTTACAAGAGATTTATTTTTGAATAGTAGTGGTAATTGATTTACTTTAAATGGCTCTGGCTTATCTAGTGTTGGAAATACAAAGGACTGGAATGCAAATAAGGCAAAAGCAATGATGCCTGCAAGAATGAATGTCATTCTCCATCCGAGATATAGTCCAACGATTCTTCCGAGTGGAAGCCCAAAGATCATCGCAATGGATGTTCCCGTAACGATCATACTCATCGCAAAGTCTCGATGTTGTTCATCAACAAGCTTTACCGCAATGACGGACGCAACAGACCAGAAGATTGCATGTGCGGATGCTACGATGAGTCTTGCAATAATCAAAATGAGAAATGTTGGTGCAATCCCTGATAGAATCTGTCCGATTGCGAATACAACAAGTGTGACTAACAACATTGGTTTAAAAGATACTCTTGATACAGCAATCATGAGTGGTACAGATAGAATCATGACTGCCCATGAATATGCGGTAATCATAATGCCTGCCTGTGATTCACTGATGGAAAAGGCAGCAGCAATGGATGTTAATAATCCAATTGGCATGAACTCTGATGTATTGAAAATAAAAGCGGCTAATGTCATTCCAATCAATGGCAGCCATTGTTTCGTTCCTAGTTTTTTCATAGTCTTCCCCTTGATTTTTAAAAACAGGGATTATTATAGACTTGAAAAGTAAAGAATAACTTTAGAAATTGTCAAAAATAATGATAAAAATGCTTGATAGAGGTTTCAAAAAAATACATTTCGTTATAAACTAATCATGCGTTATGAATCATGTCAATCAGGCATGAAACAGGAGAGGAAAAAAATGGTTAAGGAAACTGTCGTATTCGCTTTAACATCAAGCACTGATTTAGCAGCATCAATCTGCAAAAAGTTAAATCTTCCACTTGGAAAGATCAAGGTTGAACACTTTGCAGACGGAGAAATTCTTGTTGAACCACAGGAATCAATTAGAGGAAGATCTGTATTCATTGTACAATCTACATGTACACCAGTTACAGAACATATCATGGAGGTATTGATCTGCATCGATGCTTGTAAGAGAGCTTCTGCGGGTGAAATTAATGTTATTATGCCTTACTATGGCTATGCACGTCAGGACAGAAAAGCTGCTCCACGTCAGCCAATTACATCTAAGCTAGTCGCTAACTTATTAACAGTAGCTGGTGCAAATAGAGTTATTACATTTGATTTACATGCATCTCAGATTCAGGGTTACTTTGATATCCCAATTGATGATCTTACAGCTGTTCCTATGATTGGAAGATACTTTGTTGAAAAGAACTTCCCTAAGGATTCTGTATGTGTAGTTTCACCTGATCATGGTGGAGTTGTTCGTGCTAGAAGATTAGCTGATATCTTAGATGCACCTATCGCTATCATTGATAAGAGAAGACCAAAGCCAAACATGGTTGAAGCACAGAATGTTATCGGTGATGTTGAAGGAAAGATCTGTATCGTTGTTGATGATATCTGTGATACTGCTGGTACATTATGTGCTGGCTGCCAGATCTTAAAGGATCATGGTGCTAAGGAAGTATACGTTGGTATTACTCATGGTATCTTCTCTAGAGATGCAATGCAGAAGATTGAAAATTCTGTTATCAAGGAATTGGTTATCTCTGATACAATTGCTCTTTCTAAAGAAAAGGCAGCACAGACAGACAAGGTTACTGTATTATCCGTTGCTGATATGTTAGCAAATACAATTGATGCAATCGAAAACCATACACCAGTATCTAACGTGTATGACGATTACAAAAAAGAAGAAGCTGAATAAGAATAACAAAAACGTCTCTAGATAGAGGCGTTTTTATGTTGCTTATGAATGATTGCCTGCTAAATAATAGAAACTTGAAATGAGAAATAGAAATGGAAATGCATATGCGGCAAATATCCCTAAAGTAGGATAAGCAGAGGATACATAAGAAAATAATGTAAAAAGAATTGTACCAATCCAGAGAAACGATAGGAAGATAAGCAATATTCTTTTTAATGTTGTATTTGTTTTATTTTGTACTTTTTTACTGTGCTCTGGTAACAAATAAACAAAAATTGCATAAATGATTGGATCAAGCAATGCGAGAAGAATGATTAGTTGTCCGATGTTATCAAAATAATTGCATGTGGGCTTGCATTGGTTTGTAAATAAGATTTGATGGTCAAACAAGTAACTGCAAACAAAAAACATACCAATACATAAAGCGGTACTGATGGTTGTAATTGTTGCAAATGATAGCTTCTTTTTCATGTTAAAATTGCCTTTCTTTAATAAAGTATATAGTATGAAGTGAAAATAAGAAAATGAATTCTACTCATATTCGAGTTTGAATTGTATAACACTATCAGAAAGAATTGAGGAACATATAATGAGTGAATGTTGGAAGAAAGAAGTGGTGTATCAAATCTATCTAAGAAGTTTTTGTGATAGCAATCATGATGGTATTGGAGATATTCAAGGTATCATTAGTAAATTAGATTATTTAAAAGATCTTGGTGTTACGATGCTTTGGATTTGTCCAATGTATAAATCTCCTCTGGCTGATAATGGATATGATATTTCTGACTATTATGACATGTTAGAAGATTATGGAACAATGAAAGATGTGGATGAATTGATTGCGGAAGCAAAGAAAAGAAACATTGGCATCTTAATGGATCTTGTTATCAACCATACTTCTGATGAACATGCATGGTTTCAGGAAGCATTGAAAGATCCAGACAGCAAGTATAGAAACTACTATATCTTTAAGAAGGGCGTAGATGGTCGTGCACCTACAAACTGGAGAAGCGTGTTTGGTGGATCTGTATGGGAAAAGGTTGAAAATGAAGATACGTATTATTTCCATGCGTTTGCTAAGAAATAGCCAGATTTGAACTGGGAAAATCCTGAAATGCGTAAGGATATTTATAAAATGATCAACTGGTGGCTGGATAAAGGTATTTCTGGCTTTAGAGTGGATGCAATCAATTTTATCAAGAAAGATCAGAGATGGTGTGATGGATTGAGTGCCTGCTTCCAGTTCTGTAGAAATAAAGAAGGAATTGAAGATTTCTTCCATGAATTGAGAGAAGAAACATTTGACAAGCATCAATGTATGACAGTTGCTGAAGCTGTAGATGTTCCATATGATCAATTAGAAACATTTATTGGAAAGACAGGATGCTTTTCTATGATGTTTGACTTTATGTATTCGAATCTGGATATCACAAAGAATGAAGAGTGGTTCCCAGATCAGGATTGGTCTATCAAAGCATATAAAGATGCATTATTTGCTTCTCAAATTGAAATCAATAAGCTTGGCTGGTGCATTCCATGAGAATCATGATATGCCTAGATCATTGAATCGCCTTGTGAAGAATCCTGCAGATCGAAATGGTAAAGCTGCGAAACTGTTAGGCAGTTTATTGATGTTCTTGAAATCTACACCGTATATCTATGAAGGTGAGGAAATTGGAATGATCAATAATGAAAGATCATCCATTGATGAATTTGATGATATTTCTTCACACAACCAATATACACGTGCATTAGAAGAGGGCTATTCTAAAGAAGAAGCATTACATTTTGTGAATCGTAGAAGTAGAGATAATACAAGATCTCCAATGTGCTAGAACAGTAGTGAATATGGTGGATTCAGTGATGTGAAACCATGGCTTGCATTGAACGAACATGCGAGTGAAATTAATGTGGAAAAGCAAATCAATGATCCTGATTCTGTATTATCTTTCTACAAGAAAGTAATTGCATTACGACAAAAGAACGTTGATTTAATTGTGGATGGTTCTTTTGAAGCGTTAGATACATGTGATGAAGTTGTTGCGTATCGTAGAGCAAATGATAGTGAAGAAATCATTTGTATCAATAATATGAGTGGAGAGGAACATGAAGTAAGCATTGATGATACGTATGAAGTTCTCTTATCCAATGCAGATGTTAATTATAAGGATCATAAATACCAACTATCTCCTTGGCAGACAATTGTATTAAAGAAATAATGCTGATCATTTGATCAGCATTATTTAAATTCGAGATTTGCATAGATTTTCTGCATTTTCTGATCTGGATAATGATTGTCCAGATAGATTTCAAATGCATTGTCTGCCTGAATATTCTGTGTTCTTTCATACCATCTGAATACCGTAGCACCAGACATGAAAGAGTTGAAAAGCATAAAGACTAATAATATTGTGGTGAGTGGTTTGCCTGCTTTGTTTGGAATTTTTAAAATCCATGTTGCCATGATTGGATAAATGGTTTTGATCCAGAGGATTCCTAAAATACCCCAGAAGATGGAGTATTCCAGGCAGATTCTACCATTCAAGTTATATGGCATGCTGGAATAATCCCATGAAGTGGATCCAAATGCCATTTCCTGGAAGAAACTACATGCATATTCCACAATAGAACCGCTGATAAATCCACCAATAAAGGAATAGATACTGCTTCTGTTTCTATATTTGTATAAACTATATGTTAATACAAGAGCACCAAATCCATAGACGAGATTGAATGGTCCATAAATTAAGCCAACTCTTGATTCGTAGTGTCCTCTTGTGATAAGGCACCAGATTGTTTCAATGACAACACCGCCAAAGCATCCAATAAAGAAAACCCAGAACAGTTTATAGAAAGTGTCACCGGCTGCAAAATGCTTGGTGATTTTTTCTTCGTAGTCAATTTCTGCATTTGTTGGCTTGACGGGCAAGAGCTTAACTTTCTTATTGCTTTTTCTTTCGAAGCGCTCTGCTTCTTTAACACGTGTTTTTAATTCATCGGACTGCTTTCTTGCTTTTAATGACAGACGTGCATAGTTTTCGGATGCATCTGTTAATAATTCTGCTTCTTCAAGCATGGCATTTTTTAAACGCGGCATTGTTGAGATACCTTGTTGTGTACCTTTTGCGAGTGCATCGTATTGTGAATGCAGAGTTGCATCTGTTACTTCTTCTAAATCTTTTAGATCTTGCTTTGTTTTTGTGTAACGATACTTTAGTTTTTCGTTGATGTCATTTGTTTTCTCTTTTTGATTGAATAAATTGAACATGCAAATATTATAGAGTCTTTTAGGTAAAGTAAAAAGAGACTTTCGTCTCTTTTTGCGACGCTTGCTTTCAAATAATTCGATATGAATCAAATTAGAGCTTTACGACGTTGGAAGCTTGTGGTCCACGATCACTTTCAGTTACATCAAATTGAACAGAAGCTCCTTCATCGAGTGTTTTGTATCCATCAGACTGGATTGCAGAATAATGTACGAATACATCTTTTCCATCTTCAGCAGTAATGAATCCATAACCCTTTTCAGCGTTGAACCATTTAACTTTTCCTGTTGCCATTTTTAAGTCTCCATTTCTACATATCCCAATAACTAATTGTAAATAAATTAAAACTAGATACCTGTATGTAAGTACAATCATAGAATTATTTTGGTCAAAAATCAAGGATTTGTGTAAACGTTTTCCTGGATGAAAGTGTATATTTTCAAGAAATAATCATAAACAATTTTTTTAAATCAATCCTGTTTTCTTTTCTCTTTTCAAAATGTGCAATAAACCGTATAATATAAGGACTTAAAAGCTTTGAAGGAAAGAGTAGTTTCTGAATCATTCTTTAGAGAGCAGATGGATGGTGAAAATCTGTGAATGAAGGAAATGAACATGGGTCTGGAGCTGGATATTCAAATAGAATATCCCGGAAGAACTCCGTTAAAACAAATGAGTGTCTCTATAGAATATATAGAGGAAGATAAAGGTGGTAACGCGTGCAAGACGTCCTTTCATTAGGGATGTCTTTTTCATTTTTAAGGAGGTAAAACATGGAAAACAAAGGACCATATTATTTAACAACAGCGATTGCGTATACTTCAGGAAAGCCACATATTGGTAACGTATATGAAATCGTATTAGCGGATGCAATTGCTCGCTATAAAAGACAGGTAGGCTATGATGTTCGTTTCCAGACAGGAACAGATGAACATGGTCAAAAGGTAGAAGAAAAGGCAACAAAGGCTGGTGTTTCTCCTAAGGCATTTGTTGATGAAGTATCTAAGGAAATCAAGAATCAGTTTGATGTTATGAATGTTTCTTATGATAAATTTATAAGAACAACAGATCCATATCATGAAAAGCAGGTTCAGAAGATCTTTAAGAAACTCTATGACAAGGGTGATATCTATAAGGGTCATTATGATGGCTTGTATTGTCAGGAATGTGAAGCATTCTATACAAAATCTCAGATCACAGAAGATGGTAAATGTCCTGTCTGTGGTGGTGAACTAAAGGAAATGCAGGAAGAAGCATATTTCTTTAAGATGAGTAAGTATTCTGATCGTTTGATTAAGTATATTGAAGATCATCCTCATTTTATTCAGCCTGAAAGTAGAAAGAATGAAATGATCAATAACTTCTTGAAACCAGGTCTTCAGGATCTTTGTGTTTCTAGAACATCCTTTAAGTGGGGTATTCCAGTTGATTTTGATCCTAAACATGTTGTTTATGTCTGGATTGATGCATTGACAAACTATATTACTGGTCTTGGTTATGATGTTGATGGAAACAATGATCCATTATTTGATAAGTACTGGCCAGCTGACCTTCATTTGATTGGTAAGGACATTGTTAGATTCCATACAATTTACTGGCCAATTATGTTGATGGCATTGGATGTTCCACTGCCTAAGCAGATCTTTGGTCACCCATGGTTACTCACTGGTGATTCTAAGATGAGTAAGTCTAAAGGTAATGTCATCTATGCGGATGATCTTGTATCTTTATTTGGTACAGATGCAGTGAGATACATTATGCTTCACGAAATGCCATTTGCACAGGATGGTCATATCACATATGATCTTATGATTGAAAGAATCAACAGTGATCTTGCGAATAACTTAGGTAACTTAGTCAATCGTACATTATCTATGGAAAACAAATACTTCAATGGTGTTGTTGCAAATCCAAATGAAGTTGAAGATGTTGATGCTGATCTGAAGAGTGTTGCAATGAATACTGTGAAACTTGTTGATGAATCTATGGATACATTACATGTTGCGGATGCCATTGATCATATTCTTGATTTGTTCTCTAGATGTAATAAGTACATTGATGAAACAGAACCTTGGAAACTCGCTAAGGATCCTGAAAAGATTGGAAGACTTGCTACAGTACTTTACAACCTATTAGAATCTGTACGTATTGGTGCAATTCTATTGAAGCCATATTTACCTGAGACAGCTGAAAAGATTCTGCAGTCTTTGAATACTGAAAAGACAAGTGAAGATGATTTAACATTTGGCTTACTTGAAAATGGAAGTAAGATTACAGATAAGCCAGAAATCTTATTTGCTAGACTCAAGGAAGAAGAAGTAATGGCTAAGGTAGAAGAGATTCAGAATCGAATCAAGAAAGAAGTAAAAGAAGCCAAGAAAGAAGTAAAGGGTGAAGTTACAATTGATGACTTTGCAAAACTTGATTTGAGAGTTGGTAAGGTATTATCTTGTGAAAAGCATCCTGATGCTGATAAACTGTTGATTTTGACAGTAGACTTAGGCGAAGGTAAACCTAGACAGATCGTTTCTGGTTTAGCTGCTTCTTATACACCTGGTCAGATGATTGGAAAGCATGTAGTAGTCATCGCAAACCTTGCCAAGGCTACAATTCGTGGCGAAGAAAGCAATGGTATGCTGCTTGCTGGCAAGGAAAATGGTCAGATCGCTGTTGTTGAAGTGAACGGACTTTCTGCTGGTACAAAAATTAGTTAAAGTAATAGAGAAGTGAAATCAGAATACTGAGAGTAACTTCTTTTTTGATGATATAAATAAAGAGAACCTGTTGTTGTATGGTTCTCTTTATTGCTTATTTGAATGCTGTGTAATCTAGAACTTTTGAATTGGAAGAACAACTACTTTTTTATCAATTCTTCCAAGAAAGTCGAAACTTGTATCACCAATCACAACGATATGAAAATCAAAAGTTTCTAAGAAATCTTGTAATTTTTTCATTTTTTGATTTGATCCTTTAATGTATAAAGTGGTGCGGAAACTGCTACGATATTTTTTTACTTTTTCTTGCAAAGAATTTGGAATTGGAAGTAATCCATCCGTAGTATATTTGTCTTCAGCTACAATGCTATAGATTCCTTTTTCATATTCTTCTTCGTTATCTAATTTAAATTCTGTTCCGTTTGGCAAGTACAGGATAGAAATATATGAATGGTCATCTGCTTGAGTAATGTATGCATATATTTCGACATCACATGGATATACCTTCAGTGTAGAATATGTGTCAGCTGAACAGCCGAGCATGAAAATAAGTAGAGAAGAAATAATGAATAATTTTTTCATAACATCTCGTTTCTGTACTTACAATATAATTAATTTTCATTGAATGAACAGCCTTTTTTTCTTTCTGATATTTTGTATAATTTAGATGAATGGGAGTTGCGATTGTCTGCAACCTTTTATATTTGCTTTTTTGAATCTGTAGAGTAACTTCTTTTTTCTTTTGGATACGGTTATACTTAAGTCATGGAAAAATATACGGTTGTATCAAAACTTGATGAAGTATCAAAAAGAATAGAGAAAGAAATTGATGATAGATTATGTCAATTTGATTTTATAAGAGATGATGAGAATCCAGAAACTGTGATTGTTGTGGGTGGAGATGGTACATTTATTTATGCGGTACATCAATTTATGGATCGCTTAAAAGATGTACGTTTCTATGGTTTGCATACAGGTACACTGGGATTCTATTCTGATTATCAGGATCATGAAGTAGATGAGTTTTTAGATGTATTGATTCATCATGAAGGAAAAGAAGAGATATTGTCTGTTTTGCGTGGTGAAGTGAATGGAAACTGCTATTATGCATTGAATGAAATTCGTGTGGAAAATGCTGCAAGAACACAAGTGATGGATGTATATGTCAATGATATTCAGCTGGAAACGTTTAGAGGTACGGGAATGTGTGTATGTACACAATTAGGATCCACTGCATATAATCGTTCTCTTGGCGGTGCTGTTTTACAGGAAGGTCTGGATTTAATTGAGATGGTGGAGATTGCAGGAATTCATCATAGCAAATATAGAAGCCTGGATGCACCGCTTGTATTAAAGAGTGATAGTGTGATTCAATTTGAATCAGAGAGTTTTGAAGGTGCTTTATTAGGTGTGGATAGTGATGTGTATTCATTAGAGGATTGTAAAAAGATTGAAATCAAGATATGCGGTGCTAGACATATCAGAGTGTTAAGAGGTAAGAAAGTATCATATTTTGATCGTTTAAAAACGTTGTATTAAATGTGGTAGAATAGTGTCTGTATGAAAAAGTGGAGAGGTTTGTTTGAAATTGTGAAATTTCCAATTGAAGTGCTGTTTTTAGCATTTCTTTTATGTGGAATTGGAAATTTATTGACAAATAATATATTTGGAATCGTCTATTTAATAAATAACGATTATGTGAATATGTTTGCGGAAGTTCTCATGCGTATTGGTCAATTTATCATTGTTAATTTTCCGCTGCTATTCTTGCTGCGTATTGTGACTAGAAAAAATGGATCAAGTATGACGATCATGAGTGCATTTGTTGGATATGTAGCTTTCTTATGTACGACGATGATTGTAACGAGAACGGATCTGACAACAACTGCGTATTCATCAATTCTAGGCTTAAGCTTGTCGAAATCGTCAATTGCTTCGTACACAGGTATTACACTATATCCGTTACAGACAGGACTCATTGGAATTGCGATGGTTGCGATTGGAACACTTGTTGCGTTTGCAAATTCTAAGAAAAAGAGCGGATATGGTTTGTTTTCATTTATTTCTAGAGATGTTGGATGTGTAATCAATGTATTGTTATATTCCATTGCTGTGGGTGTTCTATTTGCCTATGGATGGCCATTTGTCATTATGGCAGTGAATAAACTGATTAGTTTTATTTCTGTAGATACGACAAATCCAGTGAATCTAACATTATATGGTATTCTGGATTCATTCTTTTCTACATTGAATCTTGGTACATTGATTCGTTTTCCATTCTGGTACAACATGAATGGTGGTAGCTGGGTAGGTATGACTGGTACAGTTGCTACGGGAGATGTAGCGGTATGGAGTGCACAGATTCTAAGTGGTGCTATCAAAGGTCAGGCAGGCAGATTTATAACACCATACTATATCTTGAATATATTTGCGATTCCTGGAATGATCTGGGGTATGTATTCTTTAGAAACAAATCCTTTGCATAAACCTAGAATGCGTATGATTTGTATTATCGCAACGATTACGTCTTTAATTTCTGGTACATTGCTTCCAATAGAATTGATGTTGTTCTTTTTAGCACCCTTGTTATATATGGCGCATTTAGCATGTACTGGTTTCTTGTTTGGCTTGTTACAGGGATTACATCTGTATCTTGGATTTAATTCTTCAGATACTTCTTCTATGACGGCTCTTGTTGGAACATTGCCGGAATTGATTACGTATGTAACAAACAAAGATTTCCAGATGACAATTGTTTATCTTTTGATTATTGGTGCATGTATCTTGCTCGTATACTTCTTTATGACACGATTCTACTTTACGAATCTGGCTGTAGACTTGTTTAGAACTGGTGATCAGGAAAGACTGGTAACAGGTGTATTAAAAGGTCTTGGCGGCATTGAAAATATTAAAGTACTGGAATCTAATTGCTTTGTATTATCTGCTTCTATCTATGATGCAAATAAGCTGGATACTTCTAGACTGAAGCGACTTGGTGCAAGTAAAATTGTTGAAACAGTGACAGGGTTTGATATTTATTTTGGTGCGACGAGTACAATGATAAGAAAAGGAATTGAAAAAGAAAGAAGAAACGTTAAATGACTTGTGGAATACTGCAAGTCATTTTTCTTATCTGGTGGTATGTGCGTGCTATAATAATGACATTATGGCAAAAGAAAAAACATATTCACCAATGATGCAGCAATATCTCAAAACAAAAGAGAACTATCCGGACACGTTAGTGTTTTATCGTATAGGGGATTTCTATGAGATGTTTTTTGATGATGCAAAGATTGCATCAAAAGAATTAGATTTGATTTTAACTGGCAAAAATGCTGGTGTTGAAGAAAAGATTCCTATGTGTGGTGTTCCTCACCATGCGGTACAGTCATATATTCAGCGACTCGTCGCTAGAGGATACAAGATTGCGATTGTTGAACAGATGCAGGATCCAAAAGAAGCACAAGGTATCGTACAGCGCGATGTTATTCGTGTCATTACTCCAGGTACAGTGATGGAAGAAATCACGGATGAGAAATCGAGTGTATATTTAGCTGCGATTACAGATTATTCCTATGGATATTCCATTGCTTTTGTAGAAGTTTCTACAGGAGAAAACTATGTGGAGAATTGTGAACATAAGGATTCTGTATTGCTGCAGCTGATTTTAAAGAACAATGCGAGAGAAATTGTTGTGCATAAGGGATTTAGAGAAAAAATCATCAAACAGTTAAGAAATATGCAGGTAACAATTTCTTATTGTGAAGATGACTCTATTGACAGTCAGTATTTCCCATTATGTGAAGCAATCAAAAAAGAGTATGACCGTAGATCCTATGGTATGATGCTTCACTACCTGGAAGAAACGCAAAGACACATGCTTTCTCATTTACAGCCTTGTACAGTGGAATCAGAAGCATCTTCTTTGTATATGGATTATTCCACAAGAATTAATCTAGAATTGACAAAACCGCTGCATGAAAATGGCAAGGCAATTACACTGTGGTCGTTTCTGGATGTCTGCAAGAGTGCAATGGGTTCTAGACAATTGCGCAAATGGATTGAAAAGCCGCTTGTGGATCAGGAATTGATTGAAGATCGCTATGCAAAAGTGGAATGGCTGATGAAGAATTTCATGGCTAGAAGCAGTGTTAGAGAATCTTTGGATAACATTTATGATCTGCAAAGATTGATTGCACGTTGTGCATTAAATACTGCCAGTCCAATTGATATTCAGCGTTTATCAAAAACATTGCAGGAAGTACCAAATATTCTTCAAAAGCTGGATTGTGATGAATTTAAAGAATATCGTCATATTGATCCGTTGAGTTCATTATATGAAAAATTAAAAGATGCATTTGTTGAAAATCCTCCAGTGAATCTGAGTGATGGTGGTGCATTTCGTGATGGATATAACGCTGCATTAGATGAAGCGCGTTCCATTCAAAAAGGTGGAAAAGATTTTATTGCTTCATTGGAAGCACAGGAAAAAGAAAGAACTGGAATTAAAACATTAAAAGTTGGTTTTAACAAGGTTATTGGTTATTTTATTGAAATTTCTAAGGGCGCCTGTAAAGATGTGAAACCTGAGTGGGGCTATATTCGTAAACAGACGTTAACAAATAATGAAAGATTCATTTCTCCTGAACTGAAAGAAAAAGAAGAGATGATCCTGCATGCACAGGAAAATGCAATTCGTATTGAAAAGGAATTGTTTTCTCAATTGTTAGATGATGTGAAGGGATATCTTCCTCAGTTACAGAAACTGTCTAAAGTATTGGCTGAAATTGACTGCTATTGTGCGTTAAGTGAAGTTTCAAGCAAATATCATTATGTAAAACCTGAATTTAGTGATGATGAATTAGATATTGAAAATGGAAAACATCCAATTCTGGATGAAATGATGAAGAATCCTAGATATGTATCAAATTCTGTAAAGATGAATCAAAGTCAAAGTATTTTATTGATTACGGGTCCTAACATGGGTGGTAAATCTACATATATGAGGCAAACAGCTTTGATTATTATTATGGCGCAGATTGGATGCTTTGTTCCTTGCAAATCATGTAAAATGCCTGTCTTTGATAAGATTTTTACGCGTATTGGTGCGAGTGATGATATTTTAAGCGGTCAGTCTACGTTTATGGTAGAAATGAGTGAAGCGAATCGTGCATTGCAGGAAGCAAGTGAACATTCTTTGATTTTGTTTGATGAAATTGGCAGAGGTACATCTACATATGATGGCATGGCGTTAGCACAAAGTATGATTGAATATATTGCGACATGTATTCATGCGAAAACAATGTTTTCTACACACTATCATGAATTAACAATGTTAACGGATAATGTGGATTGTGTTAGAAACGTCCATGTTGTTGTGAAAGAAAACAATGAAGAAGTAACATTCTTATATAAAATCAAAGATGGTCCTGCTGGACAGTCCTACGGTATTAACGTTGCTAGACTTGCAGGTTTACCGGAAAGTGTATTGTCTCGTGCAAAACAGTTGCAGAAGGAACTGGAAAGCAAGAAGCGTGTCGTTCAGCAGAATTTCCAGCTTGTTGAAATGGAAAGAGAAGATACAAAATCAGATGCGATTCGAGAGAAACTGTTATCTATCGATATTGATGATATGTCACCTCGTGATGCGTGGAATATGTTGAATGATCTTTGTGAAGAGGAAAAGAAAGATGAAAAACGATAAATTGATTATTCGTGGTGCGCGTGAAAATAATCTTAAAAATATTTCCCTGGAAATTCCTAAGAATTCTCTTGTCGTGATGACGGGATTATCTGGAAGCGGAAAGACATCTTTAGCGTTTGATACGATCTATGCAGAGGGACAAAGAAGATATGTGGAATCTTTGTCTGCCTATGCTAGACAGTTTCTAGGTGGTGTAGAAAAGCCGGATGTAGAAGCAATTGAAGGTCTTTCTCCAGCAATTTCCATTGATCAGAAAACAACAAGCAACAATCCTCGTTCTACAGTGGGAACAGTGACTGAAATTTATGACTATTTAAGATTATTGTATGCAAGATGTGGAACACCGTATTGTCCAAATCATAATATTCCAATTACTGGTCAAACAGTGCAGGAAATGGTGGATACGGTTATGCAGTATGAAGATCGAAGCAGATTAACGATTCTTGCACCTGTTGTAAAAAATAAAAAAGGAACATTTAAGGATGTGTTCTCTAAATTAATGAAAGAAGGATATATCCGTGTTCGTGTGGATGGTGAAATTCGTCTTTTAGAAGATGACATTGAGCTGGAAAAGAATAAACGCCATGATCTAGATGTTGTCGTGGATCGTATTGTAAAAACAGAGGATTCTAGAAGTAGAATTTATGATTCTATTGAAACTGCTTTGAAGCTGGCAGATGGTAAAGTGATTGTTTTAAATGGAGAAGAAGAAAAGCTTTTCTCTGAAAATTATAGCTGTCCGATTTGTGGGTTCTCTGTAAGTGCGCTAGAACCTAGACTGTTTTCATTCAATGCACCATTAGGTGCATGTCCAACATGTCATGGTTTAGGAATTACAGAAGAAGTGGATGTGAATAATCTGATTCCGGATCCTTCTTTGTCTATCCGTGAAGGTGCAGTTCGTTATTATAAGAATATTGTTGATACAGAAAATATTGAATGGCAGACATTTACAATTCTATGCAAGGCATACAAGATTGATATCGATGCCCCTGTTTCTACATTAACAAAAAAACAGATGGAAGTGATCTTGCATGGCTCTGATAAACCAATCAAGTACACAATTACTTCTTCTGGTGGAAATACATATCAGAGAAATGATTTCATTGAAGGCATCAAAGATCTGATTGAAAGAAGATATGTTGAGACAACATCCTCCTGGCATAAAGACTGGTATCATTCTTTCATGGTGGAAAGCGCATGTCCAACGTGTCAGGGAAAGCGTTTGAATGAACAGGCGTTATCTGTGCGTGTTGGGGATAAGAACATTGCGGAATTTACAAAGATGTCAGTCAAAGATGCAAATACATGGATGGATGCATTAAAGCTGGATGAAGAAAAGACAAAGATTGCAGAAATGGTCTTGAAAGAAATTAAATCTAGATTGCATTTCTTAAGCAATGTTGGTTTAGATTATTTGACATTAGATCGTCTTGCAGGAACATTATCTGGTGGGGAATCACAAAGAATCCGTCTGGCAACACAGATTGGTTCTCAGCTATCTGGTGTATTGTATGTTATGGATGAACCAAGTATCGGCTTGCACCAGAGAGATAATGCAAAACTCATTCAGACAATGAAAAACATGAGAGATCTTGGGAACTCTTTGATTGTTGTGGAACATGATGAAGAAACAATGATGGCTGCAGACTGGATCGTAGATATTGGTCCGGGTGCTGGTATTCATGGTGGAAATGTGATGGCAAGTGGGACACCACAAGATGTTATGAAAGTGGAAGATTCTATCACTGGACAATATCTTGCGGGTAAGAAATTGATTCCGTTACCTGAGAAGAGAAGAAAAGGAAATGGCACATTTATTGAGCTCAGAGGTGTGGAAGAACATAACTTAAAGAAAATCAATGTGAAATTTCCGTTAGGAAAACTTGTTGTGGTAACAGGTGTGAGTGGATCAGGAAAGTCTACGCTTGTAAATGATGTATTTATGAAAGCAGTACTTGTTAATCTTGGCAGAGCGAAAATTCATCCTGGAAAGTACAAGTCAATCAAGGGATTAGAAAACATTGATAAACTGGTACAAATCGATCAGCAGCCAATTGGCAGAACACCTAGAAGTAATCCAGCAACATATACGGGTGTGTTTGATGATATTCGTGATGTGTTTGCAAAAACTCCAGAAGCAAGAATGAGAGGTTATGATAAAGGCAGATTCTCATTTAATACAAAAGGTGGCAGATGTGAAGCATGTCAAGGAGATGGTGTGAAAGTGATTCGTATGAATTTCCTGCCAGATGTTTATGTACCTTGTGAAGTGTGTCATGGAAAGAGATACAATGAAGAAACATTGCAGTGTACATATAAAGGAAAGAATATCTTTGATGTACTGGAAATGTCGATTGAAGAAGCAACGTCTTTCTTCTCTAATCACCCTAAGATCAAGAAGAAACTACAGACACTTTGTGATGTAGGTTTAGGTTATATGAAGCTTGGACAATCTTCTACAACGTTGTCTGGCGGAGAAGCGCAAAGAGTAAAGCTGGCGAGCGAATTACAGAAACCAGCAACAGGGAAAACAGTTTATATTCTGGATGAACCAACAACAGGTTTACATACAGATGATGTAAAACGTTTGATTGAAGTTCTAGAGAGAATTGTTGATAATGGAGACACTGTAGTAGTCATTGAACATAATCTGGATGTGATCAAGTGTGCAGACTATATCATTGATCTAGGCCCAGAAGGCGGAGATCAGGGTGGAACAGTTGTTGCAACAGGCACACCAGAACAAATTTCAAAAGTAAAAGAATCCTGGACAGGACAATACTTGTTAAAAGCGTTAGAATGGACTAGGGAACATCAAGAGGGGAAGAAGTAATATTTCTTTTCCTTTTGTTATTTAAAGAGCATGTTATAATAGGCAACAGCGGAGGTACAATGAAATGGCCGATGAAATGTATGATAAGAAAGTGACAATTCGAGAACTTGTAGATTTTTTTAAGTTTGAAAGATTGACGGGAGATGATGAATCATTGAAACGCTGGACAGTTGTTCCAGATGTTAATAGACCTGGATTTGAATTGTGTGGTGTATATAAAAAAACAGAACCACGTAGAATCGTGGTGATTGGAAATAAGGAATCTGAATTTATTCGTACGATGTCTGAAGAAGATCAAAGAACACGTTTTCCTTTGATTACAGATGGTTTGACACCTGCTGCGATTATTACCAAAAATAATGATTTACCTCCAATTTTAAAAGAGGTTGCGGAAAGTACAAATTTCCCGGTTTTGAGAACAAACATGGAAACATATCGTCTGATGGCAGATATTATTACATATCTTGATGAAAAACTTGCACCAGAAGATACAATGAGTGGGACATTGATGAGTATTCGTGGTGTTGGTGTTCTATTGACGGGTGAGTCCGGAATGGGTAAGAGTGAAACGGCATTGGAATTGATCCGTGAAGGAAATGTATTGATTTCTGATGATAGAGTTGATGTAATTCATATCCATAACCATATTTTAGGACATGCACCAGATATCATTAAAGGACTGCTTGAAATCCGTGGCATTGGGATTATTGATGTTGAAAAAATGTTTGGTGCGATGGCTATTTCTGACAGTGCAGATGTGGATCTTGTAATTAAGCTTGTTCCATTTGAAGCAGATGCAGACTATAACAGACTAGGTGATGAGACGATGCGTTATACAAGAATATTGAATGTTCTTGTCCCTACACTTGTATTGCCAGTCTCTGCTGGTAGAAATACTGCTGCGTTGATTGAATCTGCAGTATCAAATTTCAGATTGAGCGAAGCTGGATTTAACAGTGCAGATGAAATTCGTGAAAGATTTAAGAGTTTTATGGTTGCGGCAAATGAAAGAGAGGGGAAAGCATGATTTGGTTCCCTGATTTATCCACGATTGTTTCGGTTGGGGGAATTACAATCAAGTGGTATGCGTTCACTTTAGTCTTGGGGTGCATTGTTGGATATCTTTATTTGTCTCAGGCAATGAAAGCACATGGGTATAAACAGGCAGTTTCAGATGATCTGCTTGTACTGATTCTAGTGAGTGGTATTGTTGGTGGAAGAATTTTCTGGGTACTTGAGAATATGAAGAATTATTCCATGTATGCCTGGTATGTATTTGCGATTGGTGATGGTGGAATCGATATCCTTGGATCTTTACAGGCAATATCTCTTGTGATACTGCTTTATGGCAAGAAACATCATCTTTCCTTCCGCAGAACGATGGATGTTGTTAGTACGGCATTGTTATTGACAATTACAATTGCGCGTGTTGGTAGAGCGTTGGAACTGCCTTCAGTGTGGTATTGTGTTGGAATTAATATCTTTGAATTCTTGATCATCTATTGCGTGATGAGAACGTATTCTCCACTACGTAGAAGAGGCGATGCATTTGCGGTCATGTTTATGTTGACGGGATTTGATCGTCTTGCGGCAATGGCATTCCATTGGGATCCTTTAGCTGTTAGAAACTTTCCTTCTTGTATCGTTGTGGAAGTGATTGGTATTCTATTGTGGTCATATTCAAGATTCTTTGATAAAAGAAAACCAGTTGTTTTATTTGATTTTGATGGAACAATCATGGATAGCGAACAGATGATCATTGGATGCTTTGCATACTTATTTCAAAAGTATGGAAATATCAAAGATTTCACAAAAGAAGTTCAACAGGAAGTATTTGGTCCACCTTTAAGAGATGAATTGAAAAAGTTATTTCCTGATCAGAATACAGATGTATTGATGAAGGAATATACGGAATTCCAGAAATCTTTGCCTGGCAGACACTTAGTATCTACACTTCCACATGTTGAAGAAGTGTTAAAGGAATTGAAGAAAAAAGGTTATGTTGTGGCAATTGTAACTTCTAGATTATCTGAATCTTGTGAGACTTGGGTTGAAGATCTGGAAATTGAGGAATATATTGATCTTGTTGTTGGCACAGAACGCTATAGACATGCAAAACCAAAACCGGATGGCATCATTGAAACATGTGAAATGCTGAATGTTGGTCATGACAGCGTTGTGTATGTTGGTGATAATGTTTCAGATGTACAGGCTGGCAAGAATGCTGGTGTATATACTGTTGGCTTTATCACAAATGAAGAAAAACGTGAAAAAATCGAAGCAGAGAAACCAAATGCAACGATTTCTGATATTACAGAATTGTTGACTCTTCTGGATGCAAAGCATGCATGGAGTAATGATTTGATCTAATCAAAAAAGCTCAGAATGATATCTGGGCTTTTTCGTATTTAGTCTAATTTTTTAACTGGTCCGTTAATATCTTCTTCACAAAGCAGACTTGCGGCATCTTCATCTGCAATGACTGTAAAGCTAGGATGCAGACGCAGGATTGTTGCTGGAAGTTCTTCACTGATTGGTTCTGTCAGGAATTTTTTGAAGATTTCTGCTTTATGCTTTCCATTTACAATCAATACTAAGTGCTTAACTTTCATTAAAGAAGCAGGTCCCATTGTGATGGAATATGGGCGTGCTGTGTTGTTTGGATAGTTTGGATTTGCTTCGACTGTTACGTGTCTGGCACGTGCATATGTCAAAGCGTCCATTGGCGTACATCTTGGACAGTTGGAACAGAAATGACCATCAAATCCAAGTCCAATGAGCATGACATCAATGCCACCGGCTTTCGCAATCTCTTCGTCAAATGTTTCATAGTTTTCCATGCTTGGACAATGAATCTTTTCATCAGGAATATTTGCATCCTTGAAGAACAGTTCCTGCATTTCAGACCAGTTAGGACCAGGCTGGCCTTTCTTTTCTCCTGCTTCTGGTGCTTCATCAAAAAGGTAGTAATCTACATCTTTAAATTGTGGCTTGTCTTTTACATAAGGGACCATCATTTGATACATTGTTCTTGGGGATGATCCAGATGTAAGTGAAACGTTTACTTTCTTGTCCTGCATCATTGTGCCTAAAATGATCTGCATGGCACTTTCGCTCATTGCGTGCTCGTCTTTTTCAATAATGATTTTCATTTGAATTCTCCTATATCTGAATTAACCATAGAAAATCTAGACTGAAATGTCAATGGATAGTGAAAGAATTGGAATAATGTTTTATCATTATATAGAAAAAGGAGGATGTTTTATGGAAAAAAGTGTTTCAGAAAAGAATAAAAGAGTCATCTTGATATCTGGAATGAGTGGTGCGGGCAAAAGTGTCGCAACGAGAAGTCTGGAAGATATGGGATATCATGTCATTGATAATTTTCCTGTACAACTGGTTTCATTGCTTGTGGATATGATTGAAACAAGTATTGATCCTCGTTATAGCTATATTGCACTATCAACTTCAGCACAGGATTTTCCGGCCTTTTTAAGACTTTTAAAGGGACAGAATTTTGAAGTGCAGGTGTTGTTTTTAGATGCAAATGATTCAGTACTGTTACATCGCTATAAGAGTACAAGAAGAACACATCCTCTTTTATTAAGTAATACATGTAATACACTGGATGAAGCAATCTCAGTAGAAAGACAGATGTTTTCTAGAAATTTAAATAATTCCTTTATTACAATTGATACATCTTTCTTGAGTGAAAAGGAATTTAAAAAGAAACTGGAATCTTATTTCTCTAAGGAGCAAGTACCTGTATTCTCTATTTCTTTTGAATCATTTGGATATAAGTATGGTGTTCCATTAGATGCAGATCTTATGATCGATGTACGTTTCTTGCCAAATCCGTTCTGGGAAGTTTCTTTAAGACCATATAATGGAAATGATAAATGTGTTTATGACTATGTCATGGAAAAACCTGAAACAAAAGAATTTCTGGAAAAACTGACTTCTTTTATGGATTATGCATTAACACAATACGCAAATGAAGGAAAGAATCATTTTACAGTAGCAATTGGCTGTACAGGTGGACAGCATAGATCTGTCAGCATTACAAACTGGCTGTATGATCATTACAGTAAGAAATATAGATGCTATAAACAACATCGTGAAGAAAAGGAATGGCTTCGTAATGAAGAATAAAAAAGTAGTTATCATTGGTGGTGGACATGGACAGTCTACCATCTGTAAAGGAATCAAAAATATTGAAGGAATTGATATCAGTGCAATTGTAACTGTTGCAGATGATGGTGGATCTACAGGTAGATTGCGGAAACAGTTTCATATTCCAGCAATGGGTGATATCCGTAATGTCATGATTGCATTGAGTGCAAATGATGATTTGATGACAGAATTGATGGATTATCGATTTGATGATCCAAATGGTACCGAAGAAGATGTTGCGGGGCATAATCTAGGAAACTTGATTTTGACGGCATTAACACAAACTTGTGGATCATTTTTTGAAGCTGTTCAGAAAATTCAGAATATTTTAAATGTCAAAGGTAAGATCATACCTGCGACTTCACAAGTCATTACATTATATGCACAGATGGAAGATGGTGTTGTTGTTAGAGGTGAAGCAAATATTCCTGATGTGAATAACCATATAAGAAAAGTATTTTATGAAACGTTTGTTGTTGCGGAAAAGGAAGCAATTAATGCAATTAAAGAGGCAGATTTGATTATTTATGGTATTGGTTCTGTCTATACAAGTATCTTGCCAAATGTTATTATTCCTGATATTCGTTCTGCTTTGCAGCAGTCACATGCAAAGAAAGTATATTTCTGCAATGCAATGAGTCAGCCAGGAGAGACGGATGGCTATAGTGTGGAAGATCATGTAGAAGCACTGAAAAAACATGGAGCACCTGTAGATGCGGTGGTGGTTGCTTCTGATCCAATTCCACAGAAAAGCATTCAGGCTTACCGTGCAGAAGGCAGTACGGTTGTATCTATTATGAAAGCGCAACATGATTATCAGATCATTGAAGAACCATTGTTATATTTTGATGGTCATTTGATTCGTCATGATCCTGAAAAAATAAAAGAAGTTGTGGAAAAACTAGTATCTGCGTTATAGGAAAGAGAGTTGTAGAGAGTGTCATTTTCATCAATTGTTAAACAAGAAGTTTCACAGAAAATTATGGAAGGTAACGATGCAAGAGCAGAGTTATCTGCTTTAATACAGATGTGTTCATCATTATCTTTTTCTAATCGAGGGATGACGATTCTAGTAACTGTTGAAAATGCGGCAGTTGCCAGAGTGATTTATCGCATGGTGAAAGAAAGATACAATAGTGAAATTGAATTGTTCGTTAAGAAGAAAATGAACTTGAAGAAGAATCGTATTTATGGATTGCGTATTCTTTCTGCAGCGCCCGTAATACTGATGGATCTTGGTATTTACAGTGCAAGAGGTTTGTTAGAAAAACCATTACAGAAAATTGTTGCTTCAGATAATAATGCACGTGCATATCTTGTTGGTGCATTTTTGGCTGGTGGTTCTATCAACCCTCCAGAAAAAACAAATTATCATCTGGAAATCACAGCCGCAAATGAAGAACATGCGTTCTTTATTCAAGAAGTGATGAATCGTTTTTATTTGAATGCAAAAGTGATTGAAAGAAGAAATAAATTTGTTGTATATATTAAAGCTGCTGAAAAAATAGCAGATTTCTTGAGAATTATTGAAGCGGAACAGGCATTATTCAGTTTTGAAAATATTCGCATCGAAAGAGATCTCGCAAATAATATTCAACGATTGAATAATATTGATGTTGCGAATGAAATGAAAGCGCAGTCTGCAGCTACAAAGCAACTGGAGGATATTCGAAAAATTGAACAGATGGGTAAATATGAGACATTAGATCAGAAACTGAAAGATGTCATTGAAATTCGAAAAGAATATCCAGAAGCATCGTTGAATGAACTATGTAATTATCTGGCTGAAAAAACAAAAAAATCAGTTTCAAAATCTGGTATTCGTCATCGTTTTGTGAAGATTCATGATATTGCGGCAGATGGTGAAGAAGATGCGTAAGAAAGATATGTATGTTGTTGGAATAGATGTACTCATTGTACTTGCTCTTATCGTATGGGAAAAAGAGTTATGGATGTTTTTTGTGGTTCTTTGTGTGATGAGTGTAATGAGTTATTATAGAACAATGCATTTGATACAAAATACACAGGGAAAGGATGATAACAATCATGATCAAAAGAGCTGAAAGAGAAAATATAGATGAAATAAAAAGATTGTGGAAAGTCTGCTTTCCTGATGTTGATGAAAGATATCAAGACTTTTTCTTTAAAAATGTAGTAAGACCTGAAGATTGTTATATTAAGGTTTTAGAAGGAAAAATCGTTGCGACGCTAGTTCGTAATAAACATGCATTGATGTTTAATTCTCGTGTTCTGCAGGCAAGTATGATCATGGGTGTTGCGGTACATCCAGAGTATCGTCATAGAGGATATATGCATGAAATGATGGATATCATTGTGGATGCATGTGAGCACAGTGAATTGCTGACTTTGATTCAGACAGAAAAACCAGAAATGTATGAACCATTTGGTTTTCGTACGATCTACCAGCGAACACAATTCCAGATTCAAAGAAAAGACGTCACAAGAATTACTAATTTTGGATGTGCATATGATCCAGCACCATTAGATTTGTTGAAAGTGTATTCTGCATTTATTAAGCGTTTTAATGGATTTTACGCTAGAGATTTGGGATATTTTGTAAATTACAAGAAAGAAATTAAAGCAGTTGGTGGAAAAATCGTTGCATATTATAACGGAAAAGACCAAATTCAAGGATATGCAGCTATGATTCCTGATGGTGAACAGTTAAAGGTACAGGAAATGATTTATCTTGACTCTATGTCATTGATTAAATTGTGTAATGCGGCATTGCAGGAAAGAAAGATTGTGAATCTGTATGTATCAGAAGCAGAAGACCTTTCAAAAGTATTCCCAGAAGCATTGAAAAAATCATATCCATCTACAATGGCTCGCTTGAATGATCCTAAGTTATTTACGAAACTGTTTCGAAAGAAAATAGATACGATTGAAGAGGCTTTTGCGATATCTCATAGACCACTGAATTTGAATGAATTTAATTAATTAGGTACCACATGTCAATGACGTGTGGTATTTTTAATTGGTATTTACAACAGAAAGAATGAATTGTTGAAAAATGAAACAAATCAAATAATTCACAATTGACGATATTCATTCTAAATTCTATAATTTAATAGCAACAAAAGGAGGTCTTTTAAGACAATATGACAGATGTAAGAGTTGCTATTAATGGTTTTGGCCGTATCGGCCGTCTTGCTTTCAGACAGATGTTTGATGCTGAAGGATATGAAGTAGTTGCTATCAACGATTTAACAACACCTCATATGCTTGCTCACCTTTTAAAGTATGACTCATCTCAGGGTCGTTACGTTGAAATCGGTCACGAAGATGATGTTACTGCTGATGATGAAGCAGGTACAATCACAGTTAAGGGTAAGACAATTAAGATTTACAAGGAACCAGATGCAAATAACTGCCCATGGGGCGATCTAGATGTTGATGTAGTTCTTGAATGTTCAGGTTTCTACACATCCAAGGCTAAGGCTCAGGCTCACATCAATGCTGGTGCTAAGAAGGTTGTTATTTCTGCTCCTGCAGGAAATGATCTTCCAACAATCGTTTACAATGTAAACCACGAAACATTAACACCAGAAGACAAGATCATCTCTGCTGCTTCTTGTACAACAAACTGCTTAGCTCCTATGGCTAAGGCTCTTAACGAATTAGCACCAATCGAATCTGGTATCATGTGCACAATCCATGCATACACAGGCGATCAGATGATTCTTGATGGTCCACAGAGAAAGGGCGATCTAAGAAGATCTAGAGCTGGTGCAGTTAACATCGTTCCTAACTCAACAGGTGCTGCAAAGGCTATCGGTCTTGTAATTCCTGAATTGAACGGTAAGTTAATCGGTGCTGCTCAGCGTGTACCTACTCCTACAGGTTCTACAACATTATTATTCGCAGTTGTAGATAAGGCTGTAACAGTTGACGAAGTTAACGCTGCTATGAAGGCTGCTTCTACTGAATCATTCGGTTACAACACAGACCCAATCGTATCTAGCGATATCGTAGGTATGAGATTCGGTTCATTGTTCGATGCTACACAGACAATGGTTTCCCCATTAGCTGATGGCAAGACACAGGTTGAAGTAGTTTCTTGGTATGACAATGAGAACTCTTATACTTCTCAGATGGTTCGTACAATCAAGTACTTCGCTAACGTTAAGTAATTAACAATTAAGCAACCAAAATTAGATGGTAGAGAAATCTGCCATCTTTTCTTATGTCTGGATAACAAAAAAAACACATCCGTAGATGTGTATAGTATCGACCCTCAACAATATAATTATACAGAAAAAAAAGTACGAATAATAGACTATTCTTTTGGAAAATCCATTGTATATTATAAGTACAAACAAAGAAGAAGTACTTCTCATTCAAAGGAGGTCATATCATATGAGAGGACCAGGTATTCATTAAGAGTAGCTGAAAAAGCTACATCATTAAAATATTTCATCTAAACAAGAGCTAAAACATTCTTAGAGTAAGAATGTAATTAAAGATGAAAAAAATGTAGACATCTGTCTTACAAAAGAGCATCTGCTTATAAACATTGGTGTGAGGTTGCATAGAATAATTAAGAAATTGTTCATGTGAATCACATATCAACGTAGAAGGAGGTCATAATATATATGAAAGGACCAGGAATTTATTGAGAGTAGCTGAAAAAGCTACACAATAAGAGATTTCATCTAAACGAGAACTAAAGCATTCTTAGAGTAAGAATATAATTAGAGATGAAATTCATGCCAATACATCTGACTTAACTCAAGATATATGAGCTGATAAACATTGATGTGAGGGGTACATAGAACAATTGAAAAATTGTTTATGTGAATCACATATCAACGTAAAAGGAGGTCATATCATATATGAGAGGACCAGGAATTCATTGAGAGTAGCTGAAAAAGCTACACAAACAATTGAAAAGATCTAAAGCTGAGCAAAACAGAAAGACCAATAGATTCAATATTCGATAAAACCTGTTACAGAAAATAATTGTTTAACGATTATAACAAGAGTAACAAGTAAACATGCTGAGATTACCAGATGAATCATAGAAGCTTTATTCAGATTGCAATAAAGGAAGATATGAAATCATTTGATGAAAAGATGACAAGTTGAGAAAAGAAAAATCTAGAAGAATCATAAGTGCACAATGGTTCGATAAATTGGTCGAGTATAAGTAAGTGGAAAGCTTTAGATGAAATAAGGAGAATCCGAGAGGATTCTCTTTTGTAGTGTTGAAAACCCTGGTTATAACCATTAAAATAGTGAGGATGGAGGTAACTATGAATAAATTACCTGAAAAGTTAGTTTTATTAAGAAAGCATGCAAATTTATCACAGGGAGATATCGCTTCTAGACTCAATGTGCCTGTGACTGAATATATGCAATGGGAAAATGGAAATAGCATCTGTTCTGTTGTTTTGTTGAAAAGAATGGCAGACATGTTTGGCATTACAGTAGATGATCTTGTAGATAATACAAAATCAATTGTGATTCCTGAACCAGTCATTGAACAGAGTGCTACGATTCCATTCAATGGTGGGCAGGATATTAATGCCACACAGATGTATGATGGCTCTTTGGGTGACACCATGCAGACACAACAGTTTTCATCTTTGAATGACAAGAATGATCAAGATGATGATGGACATACTAGAGTAATGAATACATCTGATTTATCTAATGTTGAAGAAAAGGATGCTTCTCATTCATATGATGAAGAGGAAGAAGAGGAAGTAAAACCTAAGAAGAAAAAGAAACTTGCATCTCCAATAAAGAAAAAACAGACAATGATTATTATTGGTGCAGTTGCGGCAATTGTAGTTGTGATTGCGGTTGTTTTATTGCTTTTTAATAAATCAGGATCTTCTTTGAATGTTGGAAATGATAATCGTATTGCACTGGGTGATACATATTCATTGTATGTTGATAACCAGGGAAATATTAAGAAGTATGGTAATTTTAGCTCAACTGAGAATTTCTCAACTGGTGTTCAAGTTGCGGCGTTTGATGATCATGCAGCAGTGTTATTGAAGAATGGAACTGTTATTTCTTCTGATGGTAATGCAGATGTGAAAGAATGGAAACATATTAAATATATTGCGGCAGGAAAAGATCATACTGTTGGTGTGACAGATGAAGGTACAGTAGTGTGCGCTGGTAATGAAAGTGCATGTAAAGTATCTGAATGGAAAAACATTTCTTCTGTTTATGCTGGAAATGGATTTACATTAGGTTTAACAAACGATGGTGCAATCAAAGCATCCGGCAGTAATACAGATGCGGTAAGCAATCAGTCAAATGTTAGACATATTAGTGTTTCAGATAACTTGATTGCTTTAACAAAGAAAGATGGAAAAGTAACAATCTACCCAATTGGTTCTGCAGAATCGCTAGATACTGGTTCCTGGACGGATATCCAATCTGCAGCTGTTGGTAATAACCTGGCAGTTGGTTTGAAGAAAGATGGAACAGTGAATATTTCTTACAGTGATGAAGAAGTGGTGAATAAAGTATCTTCCTGGAAGAGTATCAAGCACGTTGCCGCAAATGGATCTACTGTGATTGGTATTGATTCTTATGGAAAGATGCATGGAGCTGGTGATAATACATATAAACAATATGTAGATACAACAGAAGATGATACAAATAAACAAGAAGAAACATTAGGTGAAGTGAAGAACATTAAAGTAGACGTTACTACAGCGAATGTGGTGATTAAGTGGGATACTGTTGAAAATGCTTCTTATTATGAAGTAAGCGTAAATACAGATCCAGAATCAAAGACAAAAACATCTTCAAATTCTACAAGTATTGCGACGTCTTCTTTAACAGATGGTCAATCTTATATTGTAACTGTTGTTGCAAAATCAGATGATGATAAAGTAAAAGAATCTAGTGCAACGCATACATTTACATATACCGCAAAGACAGTGCAGCTCGCGACACCAAGTGGTATTACGTCTAGTACGACAGAGGATGGTTCCTGGTTGATTCAGTGGACTGCAGTTGATCGCGCAACATCTTATAAGTTATCCATTGATGGCGGTCAGGAATTTGAAGTGACAGGAACATCTTATACAGATACAGGTATTGATGCAGATGGTACACATGCGGTTTCTGTAAAAGCCTGTTCAACAGATCCAACATATACAGAAAGTGAAGCTGGTACAGCGAATTTACAATACGTAACAAAAACAATCAATGCAACGCTGGTTTATTACAGTGTGAGCGGAAATGATAGAATATGGAAATATCAGACAAATGTTTCTGTGAAGGTTGGATTGACATATTCCTGGGAAGACTTAGATCGATTAGCAGGAAACTATGCGGCTAGTCAAGGATGGACTGTCAATAGCGGCAGCGAACATGTGGTTTCAACGACGAATACACTCAATATTCAAGTGACTCCAACAAATGCACCAGTTGAAGGACAACAATAGGAGGGGACATGGAAAAAGTTTGGTATTACATGAAAAAAGATAAATCAAAATATGGCCCTTACTCTGATAATGAACTGTGTGCTTTGATTCATCAGGGAATTATAGATGCAAATGAATGGATCTGGATGCCGGATATGAAGGGCTGGTTGAAAGTTGCAAATTCAATTTATTCTGTATATCTTCCTGAAACAGAAGATGATTTAGGACTCTAGAGATTTTCTAGAGTCTTTTTGTGGTATACTAATTTTGTTGAAACCGTAGATGGGAAATAGTAAAACTTTATACATTGTAAAAAGAGAAAAGTACACGATGGTGTGAGTACTTATGCAATAGAAGTTTGAATGCATCCTGGAGGGCTTTATCGATAATGTAGATAAGGACGTTAACTGCGTTAAAGTATATGAGAAGCAAGAAAAGTGGAACCACGTTAAGTAACGTCTTTTTAATAAGACGTTTTTATTTTGGAGGAAAATATGATTAAACTGTATAACTCAAAAACATTGAATGTTGAAGAATTCAAGCCAATTAAAGAAGGTCATGTAGATATGTATGTTTGTGGGCCAACAGTCTACAACTATGCACATATTGGTAATGCTAGACCTATGGTTGTATTTGATGTATTGAAGCGCTTGTTTGAAGCAGAAGGATATAGTGTTACGTATGTTTCAAACTTTACAGATGTAGATGATAAGATCATCAACAAGGCAATTGAAGAAAATACAACAGAAGCAGTTATTGCGCAAAGATATATTGATGCATATCAGGATGTTAGAAAAATGTTGAATACAGAAGTGCCTGATATTACACCTAGAGTTACAGAGACAATGGATGGTATTATCAGCTTTATCAAAGAACTTGTAGATAATGGAAGTGCATATGTTTCGGATAATGGAGATGTGTATTTCTCAGTTGAAGCTGATCCTGAATACGGTGAAATTTCTCATCAGAGATTAGATCAGTTAGAAGCTGGCGCAAGAATTGAAGTGAATGATGGCAAAAAGAATCCATATGACTTTGCGTTGTGGAAAAAAACGGATAAAGGTATTCAATGGGATTCTCCATGGGGAAAAGGCAGACCTGGCTGGCATACGGAATGTGTTGTTATGATCAATCAAAACTTGGGTGAATATATTGATATCCATGGTGGTGGAATGGATTTGAAATTCCCTCATCATGAAAATGAAGCAGCCCAACAAGAATGCACACATCATAATGCATTAGCAAATTTCTGGGTGCATAATGCGATGATCAACATTGATGGTCAGAAGATGAGTAAATCTTTAGGCAATACATTGTGGGCAAAGGATATTGTTGAAAAGTTAGGAACAAATTTAACAAGATGGCTGATGAGTTCTGTTCATTATAGAAAAGAATTGAATTTCTCTGAAGAAACAGTAGAAACTGCCAGAAAAGAACTGGATAAAGTATTGAATCCTTTAAGACAGGTGGATATTAAATCACAATTAGCTTCTGCATCTTATGATGGTTATGACGAAGTAAGCTATCGTTTATTCTTGGATCAGCTGGATGATGATTTAAATACACCAAATGCATATACAGTTATTTTTGATACTGTAAAGAAAATTAACCAAGGCTTACGTACAAAGGAACCAGACTGGAATACAGTGATTGGACTTAGAAATTCTGTAGTGAAGATGCTTTCTGTACTTGGTATCGTTGTAGATAAAGTTGTATTAGATGAAGAAGATAAAGCGCTATTTACAAAGTGGAATGAAGCAAAAGCAAATAAAGACTGGGATGGTGCAGATCAGTATCGTAATGCTTTAATCGCAAAGGGTTTAATGTAATGAATGCAAACAGTTGTTCAGGCAGAACATTGGCATTCCTTGGGGATGCGGTATGGTCTCTTATGGTAAGAGAATATTTAATTGAAAATGGCGAAGGAAAAGGAAAAACATTACAAAAAGACAGTATTGCGATGGTGAGTGCAAAATCACAGGCGGCTTTCTATGATGCACTGCATGAAGCTAATATTCTTACAGAAGAGGAAGAAGCAGTATTCCACCGTGGCAGAAATGCAAATACGGGTGCAACGCCTAAGAGTACAGATGTACAGACATACCGTATTTCAACTGGTTTTGAAGCTATTTTTGGCTATTTGCAGTTAGAAGGAAAACAAGAAAGGATACAGGAACTGTTTCAAAAGGTTCTTACATTGAAAAAGTAATATGTATATTTATGGAAAAAATCCTGTTAGACAGTTATTTCTGGAACATAAAGAAGTGAAAGAAATCATTCTGGCAGTGAATGACAAAGAATTAGAATCTCTTGCACAAAGAAACCATGTTCGTATAAAAAGAACAGATAAAAAGAATCTGACAAAGCTGACAGGCAGTGATAGACACCAGGGTGTTGCGGCAGAAGTGAATGACTACAAGACATATTCTTTGGAAGAAATCATGCATGTTGAAAATGGAAAACATGGATTATTGATTCTTTTGGATGAGTTAGAAGATCCACATAACCTAGGGGCAATTCTAAGAAGTGCAGATGCTATTGGTGCAACGGGTGTCATCTTCAAGAAAACACATGCGGTTGGTTTGACACCAACAGTAGCGAAAGTTTCTGCAGGTGCCATTGATACTGTGAAATGCGCAGCAGTTACTAATTTATCTCGTGCAATTGAAACACTTCAGAAAAATGGCTGGTGGGTCGTTGGTACAGATATGAATGGTCAGGATTATCGTCAATTGAATTATGATTTCAATTGTGTGCTTGTCATTGGAAATGAAGGGAAAGGTATTTCTAGACTGATTAGAGAAAAGTGTGATTATGTTGTGAAGATTCCAATGGTTGGAAAGATTGAATCATTGAATGCTTCTGTATCTGCAGGTGTATTGATGTACGGAATCTTCAATGCAAGAAATCCACTTTGATTTTCAACAATACAGTGTTTATAAAAGGTAGTTTTCCACAGTGAATACTGCCTTTTTTCTATAAAAAATGAACTGCGATACGGCACAAATATTTGTTTATCTTGTGTAAAAATGCTTATACAAGAGGAAGATAATATGAACAACACAAATATTTATGAATTACTATATCTGTATCACTCTGGAAGTTTGATTGCCAGGGAATGTATTAAGAATGAAATGAATGAGTACTTGAAAATATGGGTATATAAAAGAACGGGGTATAATTCACATACACAATCATACAAAGAAGATTTGTATCAGGAAGCACTTTTAGCGTTATATGAAGCAATGGATTCCTATCGAGATGATAAGAAGGCATCTTTTGTAACCTATACAAAATATCTTGTGGATTGTAAATTAACGAATTTCATTACGAGAACGATCCATAATCGAAGTGTGCCTTCTGAATTTGTGATGTCTTTAGATAAGCTGATTGCGGATGAATGTGAATTGATTGAAACGGTTGCTACGTCGGACAGTCTTTCCATGCCGGAATATAGACTTGCTTTTATAGAGTGTAAAGAACAAGTGGATAAAGCATTATGTTCATTAGATGTAAAAGAAAAAGATGTATTATATGCGTGGCACGAGGGTATGTCTTATGAGGAAGGGTGTGCAAGATTGCATATGAGTCGTAAAACATATGATGGAAAATTGCAGAAGGTTAAAAAGACAATTCGTAGAGCATGTGCAATCAACAAAACGCTGCAACGTGTATGAAATTAATTGCTTTGATTGCTTTGATGTGATAGAGTATTAAAGCATTTGAAGGAGTTTTTCGTAATGGCAAAAGAAGATAAAGCTATCCTGGCTTGTGAAGTGTGTCTTTGTAGAAATTATACAACACATCGGTCAAAGAAGAACAATGGCAAACGATTGGAGCTTAGAAAGTATTGTCCGCATTGTGGAAAAGTGACGCTCCATAAGGAAACAAAATAGGAGGTTTCCATATGACAGATGAAAAAAAGAAAGTAAATAAACAGAAGAAAGATCATTGGTTTTCATTCAGTGGTATTCGTAAAGAAGCTAAGAGAGTAAGATGGCCACACTGGAAGAGTGATGGACAGAATAATCCTGGTATTCTACAGAATTCAGGTGAAGTAATTCTTTTTACTGCTTTTTTCGCAATTTTCTTTGTACTTTGTGAATTTGGCGTAACATTCTTATTGAAGTTAATTGGTATTGGAGCATAAGAATATGACAGAAATGGAAAATGCAGATTTATTAAACGATGAAGAAGTAAAGCGCTGGTATGTTGTAAATACATATTCCGGTCATGAAAATCGTGTTAAAGATAATCTTGAAAAGCGTGTTGAATCTATGGGAATTCAGGATTGCTTATTCAGAATCTTAGTTGCTGAAGAACCAGAAATCGAAATCAAGGGCAATAAGAAGATTGAAAAGATGCATAATCTTTTCCCTGGCTATGTCTTTGTTGAAATGAAGATGACAGATGAAGCTTGGTATGTTGTTAGAAACACACCAGGTGTAACTGGATTTATTGGATCTAGTGGTGGCGGTGCAAAGCCATTCCCTGTTTCTCCTGATGAAATGGAATCTATTCTTAGAAGAATGGGTCAATCTGACAAGAAAGTGATCGTTGATTTTGCGGTTGGCGATACTGTTAAGATCTTAACAGGTCCATTCCAGAATATGGAAGGAACTGTTTCTACAATGAATGATCAGACACAGACAGCAGATGTATTAATCAATTTATTTGGAAGAGAAACACCAGCAACAGATATCAGCTATAACGATATCGAAAAAGTAGTAGAATAAGGCACAAAATGTGCCTTTTTTTCTTGACAGAGAAGAAGTGGTGAAGTAGTATATCTGAGCACGTTAGTGCATCTTTTATGTATGCGTGGGAGAAAGAAGTAAACTTTCGATGACCACTGCATGCGGATTTTCTAAATAGGAGGAAACCACATGGCAAAGAAAATTACAAAAATTTCTAAGCTTCAGTTCCCAGCTGGTGGCGCTAAACCAGGTCCAGCTCTAGCTGCAGCAGGAATCAACATGCCTCAGTTCTGTACAGCATTCAATGATCAGACTAAGGACAGAAAAGGTGATATCGTTCCAGTTATCATCACAGCTTATGAAGACAAGTCTTTCGAATTCGTTCTTAAGACAACTCCAGCAGCAGTTCTTTTAAAGAAGGCTGCAGGTATCCAGAAGGCTTCTGGTACACCTAACACAGTTAAGGCTGGTAAGATCACACAGGCTCAGTTAAAGGAAATTGCTGAGTACAAGATGCCAGACTTAAATGCAAATGATGTAGAAGCAGCAATGAAGATTATTGCTGGTACAGCTCGTAACATGGGCATCGTAGTGGAGGGTGAATAAGCATGGCAGGTAAGAAGTACGCAGCTGCTCTCTCACAGGTAGATCGCAGCAAAACATATGATTACAAGGAAGCAATCACACTTGCTAAGAAGATTTCTTCCACAAAGTTTGATTCTTCAATGGAAGTTTCATTCTTCTTGAATGTAGACCCAAGACAGGCAGACCAGAACATCCGTGGTGCTATGGTACTTCCTAATGGTACAGGTAAGAGCCAGAAAGTTCTTGTTATCACACAGGGTGCTAAGGAAGAAGAAGCTAAGAATGCTGGTGCTGACTATGTTGGCGGTGCTGACATGCTTGAAAAGATCCAGGGGGGATGGTTCGACTTCGATATTATCGTAGCTACACCAGACATGATGGGCCAGTTAGGTAAGTTAGGTAGAGTTTTAGGTCCTAAGGGATTAATGCCTAACCCTAAGACAGGTACAGTTACAATGAACGTAGCTCAGGCTATCGATGAAATCAAGAAGGGTAAAGTTGAATACCGTGTTGATAAAGACGGTAACGTAAATGTAATGTTCGGTAAGGTATCCTTTACTGAAGAAGCATTAAACGAAAACTTCAAGGCTCTTTTTGACCAGATCAGCAAGGTTAAGCCAAACTCTGTTAAGGGCGCTTATATCAAGAAGATTACAGTATCCACAACAATGGGTCCTGGCATCAACGTTACAGTTGAATAATCCAACTAAGAGAAACTTCGGTTTCTCTTTTTTCATACTTCTTTCACAGTTATTCCATAATTTCAACACATTTCATTGGTAGTATGTAAACATCAGATAGAGACATCTGAAATCAGTTTTCATAAAATTTTTCTCCCAAGAAAAGATCACACTGGAAATGTGTGGTCTTTTTGATAGAAGTGACTATAATGATAATCATATTAGTTGGAGGTATTAAACTATGTTAGATGAAAAAAGAATGAATCGTGTATTAGAAAAACTAGATACAGATCAAATGCTAATTACAGATCCTTTTGCCATTTATTATTTAACTGGAAGATGGATTTTTGCGGGTGAAAGATTTCTTGGATTATTAATTAAAAAAGGAAAAAAACCAATTCTTTATTTGAATGAATTGTTCCGTTTTGATGAAGACCTTGGCGTCACAAAGAAAATGATTACAGATACAGATTCTGTTGCTGAATTGCTGAAATATGATGTTGATCCAAATAAAGCATTAGGTGTAGATAAAACATTGACAGCTAGATTCTTGCTGCCTATGATTGATGGTGCAATTGCATCAAAATTCATTAATGGTTCTCTTGCGGTAGATCATACAAGAGCAATCAAGGATGAAGAAGAAATTGCTCTAATGAGAGAAAGCAGCCACATCAATGATCTTGCAATGGCAGAATTTAAAAAGCTTCCAAAAAGCGGAATTACTGAAATTGAAGTTGCGAATCAAATGCTGGATATTTATAAAAAACTTGGTGCAGAAGCGTATTCTTTCTCTCCAATTGTAGCGTTTGGTGTGAATGCGGCCGATCCTCATCATATGCCGGATGAAACTGTTCTTCATGAAGGTGAGACGGTGTTGTTTGATGTTGGATGCAAATATCATGGATATTGTTCTGATATGACTAGAACATTCTTCTTTAAAGGTACACCAACAGAGGAACAGATGAGAATCTATCATCTTGTACGTCAGGCAAATGAAGATGCAGAAGCATATGTAAAGCCTGGTGTTAGACTGTGCGATATTGATTCAAAAGCAAGAGATGTCATTACTGCGGGTGGATATGGAAAAGATTTCACACATAGACTTGGACATTTTATTGGAATTGAAGATCATGAATATGGAGATGTTTCTCAGGGATTTCAGGATATTGTTGTTCCAGGCAATGTCTTCTCTATTGAACCGGGTATTTATCATAAAGAAACAATGGGTGTTAGAATTGAAGATTTGATTCTTGTTACTGAAGATGGACATGAAGTGTTAAATCATTATTCTCATGAATTAGAAATTATTGAGTAAAAGAAAAGCTTATCCAAGGTGATAAGCTTTTTAAATAGTTACTTTTCAATTGAGTTTATGAAATTTAACAATACGTCACAATAATGTTTATTATCTTCTGCGAAGCACATATGCCTAGCGCCATCAAACAATTCCCATTGAGCATCTGGAATACGATCAAACATTGTTTTAGCAACAAGTGGAGTGCATAAATCGTTTGTTCCGGACATGATTTGCACTGATACTTGAATTTTGTGTAAACGATCAATATATTCAAAATCTTTTAAAGAACCTGTTGGATTGTATTCATTTGGACCCCATCCGAATAAATATGCTTCGCTTCCGCTTTTCTTTTTGCGTGTTAAGCATTCAGGGTCTGTGTCTTTGATGTCTGCACAATGCAGTTTCATGAATGTATCGTTTGCCTTTAGATATTCAGGTTTATCCCAAATGTTATTCTTTTCGGCAAATGCAATCGCATCTTGATCTTTTTTTGACATCAAGGAAATTAAGCGATGCTGTTCATGTGCCCATAAAGAAGAGGATGGTAATGTGGAAGAAAGGATAACACCTTTAATACCCTCTGGTTTTCTTTCAATCAAATACTGGATAATCAGCATTCCACCCCATGACTGTCCTAATAGATATACTTCATCTAAGTGCAGATGTTTACGTAATGCAATCAGTTCATCAATCCATGTATCAGCGTTCCACAATTCTGGATGACCTTCTAAATAGCTGTTTCCACAGCCGATTTGATCGTAAGAAATAACTTTTCTTCCACTGTCAGCAATACAGTCTAACAGTTCCATGTAATTGTGTGTTGATCCAGGTCCACCATGAATCAAAACAATTGGTGTTTTATCTCCACCGTTAACGATTCGATAATATGTTTTGTAATCTAAATATGGCATGTAGCCTTCTGTAATTTTTCTCATAGATGCTATTGTAATACAAAAAACGACTTTTTGGCATAAAAAAGCGAAATTCTATTGACACACTCAAAATATGTGGTAACATAATCACGCGTTATCAAATACCATAGACAGTAACGGCGGATGCTTAATTATGTTACCGAGGTGAATGAAAGTTATTAAATAAAACAAACTTTTTAACCCTCGTGAATTCCGCGAGGGTTTATTTATGCGTATGCGATAACTAGAAAAGAAAGGTGATTGAATGAATCAGACTGTTTTAGAAGGTAAGAAGACTGTTGTTTCTGAAATCGAAAACAAGTTTAAGAATTCAGGTTCCACTGTTGTCGCAGAGTACCGTGGACTCAGCGTAGCTGAAGTTACAGAACTCAGACGTGCATTAAGAGCTGAAGGCGTAGAAATGAAGGTATATAAGAATACTTTAGCTTCTATCGCTGCTGATAATGCAGGTTTCGGTGAATTAAAGGATTCTTTAACAGGTCCAAATGCGATCGCATTCGGTGAAGATGAAACTGCAGCTGCTCGTGTAATGGCTAATTTCGCTAAGAAGCACGAAGCACTTGTACTTAAGGCAGGTATCGTTGAAGGTAAGGTAGTTGATACAAATACTATCAAGGAACTTTCTACACTGCCAAACAGAGAAGGCATGCTCAGTATGTTGTTATCTGTATTGAATGCTCCTGTTACATCATTTGCTCGTGCAGTAAATGCTGTTGCTGAAGCAAGACCAGCTGATGGAGCTGCTGCTCCAGCTGCTGAAGAAGCACCAAAAGAAGAAGAAGCTGCTACAGAAGCAGCTGCCTAAGGAGGAAAATTAAAATGGCAAAGTTAACACAAGATGAAATTCTTGCATATTTAGATGAAGCAACAATTCTTGAACTCAATGAACTCGTAAAAGCAATCGAAGAAAAGTATGGCGTTTCTGCTGCTGCTCCAGTTGCTGTTGCAGCTGCTGCTGATGCAGGTGCTGCTGCTGAACCAAGCACAGTAACAGTTACATTAAAGGAAGTAGGCGCTACTAAGGTTGCAGTTATCAAGGCTGTTAGAGAAATCACAGGTCTTGGACTTGTTGATGCTAAGAAGCTTGTTGATGGCGTTCCAGCTGAAATCAAGAAGGACATTGCTCCTGAAGAAGCTGCTGAAATCAAGAAGAAGATTGAAGATGCAGGCGCTGCTGTTGAAGTTAAGTAATTAATTTCATAAAACAAAAAGAAAAGATTTTGAAAGGCCGAATGTTTGTTCGGCTTTTCGACAACTAGAAAGGATTTAGTTATACGGCACATTATTATACCGACAACCGAAATCTGCCAAAAAACCGGAAGGATCATTCTTTCCGGTTTTCGGGCATCTTATTCACCTTTACAACTGATAATGGTGTTTTCTCAAAAACAGGGATCGATTATGGCTCTGAAGTATTACTGAAATCTGTATGCCGAGAACCAATCGAAGGAAAGGTCTTGGATATGGGATGTGGGTATGGCACACTTGGTGTTGTCATACAAAAACTAAACCCTTCCTGTTCTGTTGTCTCTGTTGACGTAAATCCTAGAGCTGTTGAACTAACAGGAATCAACAGTCAACAGAATGGCTTAGATTTAAATGCATTTGTTTCAGATGGATTTGAATCTGTGGAAGGAACATTTGATCACATCGTTTCTAACCCGCCAATCCGTGCAGGGAAGAAAGTGATTTATAAAATGTTTGAAGATGCATACATGCACTTGAATGAGGGTGGTTTATTTACAATTGTCATCCGTAAACAGCAAGGTGCAGAGAGTGCGGTAAAAAAATTAAATGAAATATTTAACAATTGTGAAGTTATTGACCGTGATAAAGGATATTGGATTTTGCAAAGTTCGAAATTGACGGGTTGATGGACTTATGTTACTATTGTAAATTGTAAAAAAGTCGAATATATGGGTAGGGGATTTATGCCCTTTTTCGGCGTTTAGCGGTGCTACGAAAGGATGGTTATATGGAAAAAACAAAAACATACCATGACGTGCATTACGGTAATAAAGCTGTACGTAGAGATTATTCAAAGATTTCTTCTGGATTACCAATGCCAGATTTAGTTGGAATTCAAACAGATTCTTATGAATGGTTTTTAAAGGACGGCATCAGGGAAGTATTTAATGATATCTACCCTATTTCAAACTATAGCAAAGATATCCGCTTGAAATTCCTTGATTATGAATTTGGCGAACCAAAATATTCAATTAACGAATGCAAGTACAGAGAAACAAATTACTGTGCTCCTTTAAGAGCGAAAATGGAACTTGAAGTTGAGGATTCTGAAACTCACGAAGTAATTACAAAGTGGGAAGAAGTATTCTTGGGCGATTTTCCATTGATGACACCTACAGGAACATTCATTATTAATGGTGCAGAACGTGTTATTGTATCCCAAATTGTAAGATCTCCAGGTGCTTATTTTGATATTGCTACAGATGAAAGAAGTGGTAGAGATACATATACATGTGAGCTCATCCCTTCAAGAGGCACATGGCTTGAATTCATGTCTGATGATAAGAAGGCAGCATTAGGCAGAATTTTAAATGTATCTATTGATAGACGTAGAAAGGTTCTTTCCACAATTTTATTCAAGGCTATTGGTATGAGCTTGAATGAAGAAAAGGGAGAAGATGCTTTTGATACAACAAAGATGGAAAAATTCCTGAAAGCATTGAACATGGAAGTTCATGATGATGTTGTTGTACCAGAAGAAGAAAGAAAGTTCCAGAATGATTACATGCTACTTTATACTTCTGTATTTGGAAACTATGAAGAAGTAAAAAATACTTTAAATGCAGATAAGACTGAAACAACAAATGATGCTTTGTTGACAGTGTATGAAAACCAGAGAGCCGATGAAATCGCTACTGTTGAAGGTGCATTGAACTTAATGGATGCAAAATTCTTTGACTATAGAAGATATGATTTAACAAAGGCTGGCCGTTATAAGACACGTAACAAGTTAAATATTCTTGATCGTATGTTGAATCATACAATGGCTGAAGATCTTATCGGTGCTGATGGAAATGTACTTGTTAAGAAGGACACTTTCATCAACAAAGAATTAAGAAATGAATTAAGAGATGAAATCAACAAGGGAATTGCATTAAAAGCATTACCATTTGTTCATAAATTCTCTCATCCATGTACTTTAGAAGTTTCTACAAAGGACTATTTTGCATTAGTTGGCAGAGTATTAGCTGATGATCTAGATGGCGAAACAGATAGAACTGAACTTGAAGAAGGTACAGTGATTACTCTTGAAGATGCAAAGGCTATTGCTGCTGAATTTGAAACAGTTAAAATCTACACAGGTATCGTAGCACAAGAAGTTAAAGTAAATAACAACAACATCAATGCAGTATTGGATCTAGGTTCTAGACTTTATGTTGTAGCAAGAGCAACAGAAAATGGTGCTGATCTTTGCGACGAAGATGGTGAATACCTCATTCCTAGATATTTGCCTGATTTCTCAGTAGATAAGATTTCAAATGCTACAAGAGAAGCAATTATGTCTGAAGCAACAAAGAGCCAGGATGTTTCTATCTGGCTTGTAGGTGCTGCTGTACAGGAAGTAAAGGTTAATACAGAAGATGGTCATCCAGTTCAGTTAATTGGTATTGACCCATTAAATGAAAAGCACACAATTACAATCAGTGATATGTATGCTTTATATAACTATGAATTAACAATGTTTGATGGCGTTGGAAGCCAGGATGACATTGATATGCTTGCTAATAGACGTATCCGTACTGTTGGTGAGTTGATTCAGAACCAGTTCAGAATTGGTTTAAGCCGTATGGAAAGAGTTGTTAAGGAAAGAATGTCTATTGCTGAAGTAGCTAACCTTACACCAAAACTCTTAACAAACACACGTCCATTAACTGCAGCAATTAAAGAGTTCTTCTCTTCATCCCAGTTGTCACAGTTCATGGATCAGGAAAACCCACTTGCAGAATTATCTAACAAGAGACGTATTTCTGCATTAGGTCCAGGTGGTTTGACACGTGAAAGAGCTTCTTTCGAAGTACGTGATATTCATAACTCTCACTATGGAAGAATCTGTCCTATCGAAACACCTGAAGGTCCAAACATCGGTTTGATCAACAACTTAACAACTTATGCTAGAGTCAATGAATATGGTTTCATTGAAACACCATATAGAAAAGTTGAAAAAGACGGTACATTAACAGATGAAATCGTTTATATGGATGCTAACGAAGAATATGATCACGTTATTGCACAGGTAAACGAAATTCAGGATGGCAAGCTTGTTGGTGACCAGGTCGTTGCTCGTATCGCTGGTGAAACTGTCATGGTTGATAAAGAAGACGTAGATTTTGCGGATGTATCTCCAAGACAGACAGTATCAGTTGCAACTGCTTGCGTACCTTTCCTTGAAAACGATGACGGACACCGTGCTCTTATGGGTGCGAACATGCAGCGTCAGGCAGTTCCTCTACTCAACCCACATTCTCCATATGTTGGAACAGGTATGGAACATGCTGTAGCACGTTATTCTGGTGCAGCTGTTGTTTGTACAGGTGAAGGTGTTGTTACATACGTTGATGCAAACAAGATCATTGTTGAAGAAGACAATGGTAAAGAAAAGATTTATGATTTGATTTCATTTGCTAGATCAAACGCTTCTACTTCTATTATTCAGAAGCCAATTGTTTGGGATGGCGAAAGAGTTAAACCAGGTGATATTCTTGCTGATGGTCCATCTATGCAGAATGGTGAATTAGCATTAGGTCAGAACGTAACTGTTGCCTTTATGACATGGCATGGTTACAACTACGAAGATGCGATTATCATGTCTGAAAGAATGCAGTCAGAAGACTTCTATACATCCGTACATATTGAAGAATATGATATTGAATGTCGTGAAACAAAGCTTGGTTCTGAAGAAATTACGAGAGATATTCCTAACGTTAGCGAAAGTGCTTGTAGAAACCTCGATGCTAGAGGTATCGTCAGAGTTGGTGCTGAAGTTAAGGAAGGTGATATCTTAGTTGGTAAGGTTACACCTAAGGGTCAGTCTGAAATCTCTCCAGAAGAAAAGCTGTTATTAGCAATCTTCGGTGAAAAGAGTAGAGAAGTTAGAGATAACTCCTTGAAGGTACCACATGGTGGTGCTGGTATCGTTCATAGCATTCGTGTATTCAACCGTAAGGAAGATCATGAACTTGCACCTGGTGTAAATGAAATGGTTAGAGTTTACATCGTTCAGAAGAGAAAGATTTCTGAAGGTGATAAGATGGCTGGTCGTCACGGTAACAAGGGTGTTATTTCAAGAATCAATCCAGTAGAAGATATGCCATATATGGAAGATGGTACTCCAATTGATATCATGCTTAATCCATTCGGCGTTCCTTCTCGTATGAATATCGGTCAGGTATTAGAGTTGCACTTAGGTATGGCAGCAAAGAGCCTTGGCGTGAAGTTTGCTACTCCAGTATTCGATGGTGTATCAAATGAAGACTTAAAAGACATCATGGCAGAAGCTAATGTTTCTCCAGATGGAAAGTATGTATTACATGATGGTCAGACAGGTGAAGCTTATGATGAAAGAATCTCTGTTGGTGTTATGTATATGATCAAGCTTGCACACATGGTCGACGATAAGTTACATGCACGTGCAACTGGTCCATATTCTCTTGTTACTCAGCAGCCATTAGGTGGTAAGGCACAGAATGGTGGTCAGAGATTCGGTGAAATGGAAGTTTGGGCTCTTGAAGGTTATGGTGCTGCACATACATTGCAGGAAATCCTGACTGTTAAATCTGATGATATCATTGGACGTACAAAGAGCTACGAAGCTATCGTTAAGGGTAAAGATCTTCCTGAACCAGGAATTCCTGAATCATTCAGAGTTATGGTTCACGAATTACAGGCTCTTGCATTAGACGTTCGTATGATGGACGATGATGGCAATGAGATGGATCTCAAGCAGATGGAACAAGAAGAATTGAAAGAAGAAACAAAGATTGACCTGAACCGTCAGCAGTATGTAAATGACGCTGAAGAAACTGGTCTATTAACAATTAAAGAAGGTCTTGAAGAAGACATTCCGGAAGCAGCAGTCGTAGGTATTGACGATGATGCTGATTCAGATGAATAAGGAGGATGAAGTCAGATGAATATCAACAATTTTACAGCGATTAAAATCGGACTTGCATCACCTGAAAAGATCCATGAGTGGTCTTATGGCGAAGTAAAGAAACCTGAAACAATTAACTACCGTTCTCAGAAACCTGAGAAGGATGGTTTATTCTGCGAACGCATTTTCGGTCCTCAAAAGGACTGGGAATGTGCTTGTGGAAAGTATAAGAAGATCAGATACCAGGGTGTAGTATGTGACAGATGTGGTGTTGAAATTACAAAGAGCAGTGTTCGTAGAGAACGTATGGGTCATATTGACCTTGCTGCTCCTGTTGCTCATATCTGGTATTTAAGAGGTATTCCAAGCCGTATGAGCTTACTTCTGAATGTTGCTCCTAAGCAATTGGAAGAAGTTGTATACTTCGTTAGCTGGATCGTTACTGATCCAGGTGACACGGATCTGAAATACAAGGATATCTTATCTGAAAAGCAATTAAGAGAAGCTACTGTCAAGTTTGGTCCTGGTTCATTCTCAGCACAGACTGGTGCAGAAGCAATCAAAGTATTGCTTGAACAGTGTGATGTTCAGGGTGAATATGAAGCAATTCAGAAAGAACTTGAAAAAGCTACAGGTGAAAAGCGTAAGAAGTTAATCAAGAGACTCGAAACAGTCGATGCTTTCTTGAAATCTGATAACAAGCCAGAGTGGATGGTATTAACAACATTACCTGTTATTCCACCTGATTTAAGACCTATGCTTCAGTTGGATGGTGGCAGATTTGCTACATCCGATCTGAATGACTTATATAGAAGAGTTATTACAAGAAACAATCGTTTGAAGAAACTTTTGGAACTTGGTACTCCTGCTATTATTGTTCAGAATGAAAAGAGAATGCTTCAGGAAGCTGTTGATGCATTGATTGATAATGGACGTCGTTCTAAGCCTACAACAGGTGCAGGTGGACGTGCATTAAAGTCATTGTCTCATTCCTTGAAAGGTAAACAAGGTCGTTTCAGACAGAACTTATTAGGTAAGAGAGTAGACTTCTCTGGACGTTCTGTTATTGCAATTGGTCCTACATTAAAGATGAGTGAATGTGGATTACCAAAGGAAATGGCAATTCAGCTATATAAACCTTTTGTTATCAACGAACTTGTTAATCAGCGCATTGCTACAAACTCAAAGACAGCTGAAAAGTTAATTGCTAAACAGGATCCAAGAGTTTGGGACTGCGTTGAAAAGGTAATTGATGGTCATCCAGTATTCTTAAACCGTGCGCCTACACTTCATAGATTAGGTATTCAGGCATTCTTCCCTAAATTAGTTGAAGGCCGTGCTATCCGTGTACATCCATTAGTATGTCCTGCGTTCAACGCTGACTTCGATGGTGACCAGATGGCTGTCCATCTTCCATTAGGTGAAATGGCTAGAGCCGAAACAGAAGTATTAATGCTTGGTGCAAATAACATTCTTGGTCCTAAGGATGGTCAGCCAATCGTTACTCCTGGACAGGACTTAGTACTTGGTAACTTCTATTTGAATATGGAAGAAACACAAGAAGAGTTCTATAACAAGGCAGACGCATTGGACAGATTAAATGAACCTGTTGAAGCTGAAAGATGGAGAAGATATGGTGATAACGAAGGTCATGTCTTCAAGGATAGAAATGAAGTATTAATGGCATACCAGGTTGGTGTTGTTCACCTTCATTCTAGAATTGCTTTACCAGCAAATGCTGTTGGTAAGACTTGTTTCAGTGAAGAACAGAATCAGAAGTATTTAATTACAACTGTTGGTAAGATTATTTTCAATAATGCTATGCCTGCAGATTTCCCATATGTTAATGAATGTACAAGTGAAAACCTGCGTCGTACACCTGATGAAGACTTTGTACCAATGGGAACAGATATCAAGAAGGAAATTGCTTCTCGTAAATTACATAGTGAATTCAAGAAGAAGGACCTTGGTAATTTAATTGCGGCAATCTTTGCTAAGTACAAGAATGGTAATGGATTTGTTGATTCAGATACTCCAAGAACATCTGATGTATTGGATAACTTGAAGGATCTTGGTTATCAGTACTCTATGATTGCTGGTATGACAGTAGCATTATCTGATATTTCTGTTGCTCCTCATAAGGATGAAATGGTTGCTGAAGGTCGTAAGAAGGCTGATGTATTGAACCATTTAAGAGACAGAGGCTTATTAACACCTCAAGAATGGGAAGCACAATTCCAGGTAGTATGGAATGATGTTAAGGAACAGGTTGGTGACTCCTTAATGAAGTCTTTACCAAGAATGTCTCCTATTAATATGATGGCTGTATCTGGTGCCCGTGGTAACAAGAACCACTTTACACAGTTAGCTGGTATGCGTGGTCTGATGGCACGTCCTATCCAGTCTAAGACAAAGGGTTATCAGCCAAGTATTATCGAAGTTCCTATCTACTCTTCATTCCGTGAAGGTATGACAGTTGCTGAATTCTTTATGTCATCACACGGTGTACGTAAAGGTCTGACAGATACTGCCTTAAAGACTGCAGAATCTGGTTACTTGACAAGAAGACTTGTCGATGTTGCCCAGGAAGTTGTTATCACAGAAGAAGACTGTGGAACAGAAAAGGGCTATTTAGTAGATGGTTCAAAAGCATATACAGATCAGCTTGGAAACGTTAAGGAAGACACTTATGGTGCTCTTTATGACAACAAGAATGGTTCTATCATTGAATCAATGAAGGATAGAATTTCCGGTTACTATACTGCTAGTGATGTCATTGATCCTCAGAGTGGTGAAGTTATTTGTGAAGCAGATACATATCTTACAGACGATATGGCTGCAGCAATTGCTAAAACACACGCAAAGGTAATGATTCGTAACGTATTTACTTGTGAAGCTGAAAATGGTATCTGCCGTAAGTGCTATGGTAGAAACATGGCAACAGGCAACCTTGTTGAAGAAGGTGAAGCTATTGGTATTATGGCTGCACAGGCTATCGGTGAACCTGGTACACAGCTTACAATGAGATCCTTCCACTCTGGTGGTGTAGCTACTGCCGGTGGTGATATTACACAGGGTCTTCCTCGTGTAGAAGAATTATTCGAAGCACGTACACCTAAGGGTGTAGCTGTTATTTCTAAGATTGATGGTGAAATCGTTGATATTAGAGACAATGACAACAATACTGGTCGAATTGTTACAGTTGCTAACGAAACAGAATCTATTGAACATAAGTGTGACCTTACACAGATTATTCGTCCTTGGATGAAGGTTGGTACAACAGTACATGCTGGTGAAAAGTTAACTGAAGGACAGATTGCTCCTAAGGAATTACTTGAAGTTGCTGGTGTTGCTGCAGTTCAGGAATATATCTTGAAGGAAGTACGTAAGGTATATGCTTCTCAGTCTATCGATATTTCTGATAAGCACTTGGAAGTTATGATCAAACAGATGATGAAGAAAGTTATCGTTATTGAACCAGGTGATTCTGGATTGTCTGCTGGACAAACATTATCACTTCATAACATGAATGCAATCAATGAAGACTTGCTTGATGAAGGTAAGGCTCCAGCTAAGTTTGGCCCTATCATGTTAGGTATTTCTAAGTCTGCAGTAGAAACAGATTCATTCTTATCCGCTGCTTCATTCCAGGAAACAACAAGAGTTCTTACAGAAGCTGCAATCAAGGGTAAGGTTGACCATTTGGAAGGCTTGAAGGAAAATGTCTTGATTGGTAAGTTGATCCCTGCTGGTACAGGTAGAGACTTTGACCGTGATACGTCAAGAATGATCAATCAGCTTGCTCAAGAAATGATTGATGCACGTCATGAAAGAAACGCTAGACTTCAGGAAGAAACAGAACCAACGCTTCCAGAAGATGTTATCGGTACAAGTAGTGACCGTGATGATTCAGACTCATTTGAAGACTAAAGAAAATTAGACTCCGTTTTACGGAGTCTTTTTCGCTAAAGGAGAAAAGATGAATACAATCATAAATTTTGTTGGCATTTTAATTGTTTTGTGGATTGTTCAGTATTTATTTATGAAAAATAAAAAACCTTTAGAGCAATCATTAAAAAAAGAAAAGTTAATTGGAGAAAGAGTATTGGTTACTCGAGAACAGTTTCCTGATGTTGAAGTGAATCTTTATCGATATGATAATGAGAAACCTGTTGGTTTAGTAGTTGTTGCACATGGTGGTGCATTGATCAATGGAGATGCAGACATGACAGATTCTTTCTGTGATACGTTGCGAAATGATTGTAAGTGTTGCGTGGTTTCAATCAATTATAAAAAACTAGCACAGCAGAAACCACCATATCAGCAACAGGAAATTATAGACGTTACACAATACTTTATGAAAAATGCATCTAGTTATAATCTGCAGACTGGCAATGTAGTCATGGTCGGTTTTTCTGGAGGAAGTTATTTACAAATTGGAGCTGCTTCGATATTAATAGATTTTCAATTAAGAATAAAAGGACTTATAGCTTTTTACCCAATGTTGGATGATTCTATTATCAAGTTGACAGATATGGGATATTTAAAATATCCAATTACAGTTGTAACTGCCGATAATGCTCAGGAAAATAAAATGGTAGACACATGGTGCGAACATATGGACCAGGCAAATGTTGAATATGAAAGAAAAGAATATACTGATGCAATACAAGGGTTTATTGAGTATAATTTTTCAGAATATCTGAGTGATGCAAGATTTAAAAGAAATTTAAAATCATTTGATGAAGAACAGAAAGATATGGCACATGCATGCATGATGTGGCTTGAAAATACAATTGAAAGGTTGCTTTATGAAGAAAAATAGTCACATATTATATTGGCTGTTAACAATATTAATTGTTATGACAGCACTCAATACCTGTATTCGTCAAAGTGTGTGCACTACATTAGCAGAATGGGAAGTAGGAAAAGCATTTGTTTTTAGAATGAATGATGTGATTAATGAATATTATGGCAGTGAAGATACAGATACACTTGTTGCGTTACAAAATGAAATGCTTCAGGGAAAAGGAATACAGAAAATAACAGGAATCTATATGGATTATGCAATCAACTCAGCAATCAAAGAAGCAACAAATCAAGATACAAGCAAAGAAATTCAAAATATCGTAAAAGAATCAGTATCCCTGATTGAAAAGAAATTGAATGTCAAAACGGATCAATCGTTTAGACAAGACTTAGAAGAACAGTGTGAAAATGGAGAACAGGCATTGCATGAATATATTGATAGTTCTATAGAATATGCAAAACAATTTCGAATTCCATTAATCATTTCGAGCCTGTTTTTAATGAATATTTATAGAAACTTATATATTGTTCTTTCGGTAATGCTACTAACAGTTACCTGCTATTTATCAGATAGAAAAATATGGATGAAAGAAATCACAAAATGCTTTTTGATTGCAAGTATCTGTGTTGTTTTCTTTAGTGTTTGCGGTGGAGGAATTGGAATGTATTTATCCAATCACTTTTTAGGTAGAACGCAAATATTTAATAAAACGCCATTTCTTACAATTTGTTGTATTATGGCTTTATTATGCGTTTTTCTTCAATTCACATCGAAAAGACTTCATTCGTGAAGTCTTTTTTTACACAAAAAATAATTTTCATACATTTTCATGAGGTATATAATTTAAAAATATTTTTTGAAAGGAGATTTTCTATATGTGCGGAATCGTTGGATATAACGGTAATCAACAAGCAGCACCTATTTTGTTGAAGGGCTTAGAAAAATTAGAATATAGAGGCTATGATTCAGCAGGATTGTCTGTTCGTAATGGAACTTCAGATACTGAAATTGTCAAAGCCAAGGGAAGATTAAAAGCTCTGGCTGAAAAAACAGACGATGGAAAAGCAATGAAGGGAACAATTGGCATTGGTCATACCAGATGGGCAACACATGGAGAACCAAGTGAAAAAAATGCACACCCTCATTGTAGTGATGATCATAATGTAATAGGCGTTCATAATGGTATTATCGAAAACTACCAGGAATTAAAAGAAAAATTATTACGTCATGGATATACTTTCTATTCACAGACAGATACAGAAGTAGCTGTGAAACTGATTGATTATTATGAAAAGAAATATAATCAAGGACCATTATATTCTTTAACACACGCAATGCAGAGAATTAGAGGTTCTTATGCATTGGCAGTCATGTTTAAAAATTATCCAGATACTATCTATGCCGCAAGAAAAGACTCACCAATGGTAATTGGGATTGCTGAAGGAGCAAGTTATCTTGCCTCTGATGTTACTCCAATTTTAAATTATACAAAGACTGTTTATTATATTGGGAATGAACAAGTTGCTGAATTGAATAAAGGCAGTGTGAAGTTCTTTAATTTAGATCAAGAAGAAGTTGAAATTGAACCAAAAGAAGTAACTTGGGATGCAGAAGCTGCAGAAAAAAATGGCTATGAACATTTCATGATCAAAGAAATTCATGAGCAGCCAAAAGCTGTAAAAGATACATTAAAATCAGTCATTAAAGATGGAAAGATTGACCTAAGTGAAGTAGGTATTGATAGAGAAACAGCGGAAAAGTTGAATAATATAATTATTGTCGCATGTGGATCTGCATATCATGTTGGAGTTGTTGGACAATATGTCATTGAATCAGCTTCCAGAATTCCAGTACGTGTTGAACTTGCATCTGAATTTAGATATAGAGATCCGATTATGAATGAAAACGATCTTGTTATAGTAATCTCTCAATCTGGAGAAACAGCTGATTCATTGGCAGCATTACGTTTGGCAAAAAAGATGAATGTAAAAACACTCGGCATTGTAAATGTCGTAGGATCTTCTATTGCTAGAGAAGCAGACTTTGTATTTTATACATTGGCAGGACCTGAAATTGCGGTTGCCACAACAAAAGCATATAGCGCACAATTGATCGCAATTTATGCATTGGCAATTCAGCTTGGAAAATATAGAGAAATAATTGATGAAAATCGATATACATCATTAATTGAAGAAATGGAAACTCTTCCTGAAAAAATGGAACGTGTACTTTCTGATAAGGAGAGAATTCAGTGGTTCGCAAGTAAATATGCAAATGCACAAGATATGTATTTTATTGGCAGAGGTATAGACTATGCAGTTTCTCTAGAAGGTTCTCTTAAAATGAAAGAAATATCATATGTTCATTCAGAAGCATATGCAGCTGGTGAAATTAAACATGGACCTATCTCGTTGATTGAAGATGGAACGCTAGTAATTGGAATTTGCACGGACAAAAAACTATTTGAAAAAACAAGAAGCAATATGGTAGAAGTAAAGTCTAGAGGTGCATACTTAATGGGATTGACATCATATGGCAATTATTCCATTGAAGACACGGCAGATTTTACAGTATATATTCCACAAACTGATCCATATTTCACAACATCATTGGCAATTATTCCTTTGCAGTTACTTGGATATTATTTGTCAGTAGCAAAAGGCTTAAATGTTGATAAACCAAGAAATTTAGCAAAATCAGTGACAGTTGAATAAAAGATTATTCGAGTGACAGAGATATTAAATCCAAATGTGGAATTTCTGAAATTCTGCAATGCGAGAAACAATATATGAAAATGAAAAGAGATAAGAAATAAAAATTATTTGAAAAATGATTTTATTCTTATCTTTTTCTTTTGCCTGATTAAAAGAGTTACACAAACGTTGAATTTGTAAGCAAAAGGTTACTATTCACCGATAAATAAAATAAATAGAACAGGCAATTGATATAAGCA